>Ga0209487_1000599_pt1 | contig 32444 bp, 26 predicted proteins | sample Poulit2012_FD_187524 | JGI IMG/M metagenome (GOLD analysis project Ga0209487, IMG submission 187524) | Agricultural soil microbial communities from Georgia to study Nitrogen management - Poultry litter 2012 (SPAdes) (version 2) | ecosystem: Environmental > Terrestrial > Soil > Agricultural land...
AACATGTTGAGCAACTGATAATAATTGTGCCTCTAATCCTATTTTTTCTCTTTGGGTATGCCAAATTCGAAAGTTATTGATTTCACCAGCAATCGCATCATCCTCTACATAATACTCAAGCGTTTCAGTTGTATCACTTGGATTTTGATAAACCATTTTAGACATTATGGCATTACGTGGAAATAACATTGTATACATTCCAGTCTTAGATTTAAATTCGTAATATCCATCTTCTACTTCCTTTTCCGAAGCTATAAATTCACGAGTGAAATCGTCTTCAAAAGCCTTACCTTTAGGTAAAGTTTCAGAATTTCCCTCGTACTTTTCTTCTGTTTCCAACTGACATCCTCCTAAGGGTATAGTTATTATTAACAATAATACGAGCCATCTCATTTTTGCACACCTCTATATAAGACATAAATGATACGATCATAAAAATTAAATTGAATTCGTTAATTTTAAAACTTGTGTTTATAAGACTTCATGACCAATATGGATTATCTTAGAAAGGATTTACTTTGGGTGATCTTTAGTATTGATATTCAAAATTTGTTCTGTTACTGTATGACAACCTACTAAATAAAGGAAAGATTCATATAATTAAGTACTAAGGTCACACCTTTAGGGTTTTTATTTTGTGATATTATAGCAAAGTGAACTAAATATTAAAGAATTTTTCGAAAGTTCTTTAAAACAATGTTTTAGTCATAGTAAAAAGTTATTATATCCTTCATAGATAATGGTTATTATGTCATGTAAATAATTCTTCTTTCGTTATAAATGAACTATTTATCAAAGATAGCCCTTAGGTTTGATCAAAAAAACAAGTGAATCCTTTCGTTTTCCTAGGAATGGACTCACTTGTTCTAATAATTGCTACTTTTTATTTTCATTTACAACTTCATCTAATAACGAAATCGGTATTGCTTCCTCTTCTTCATAAGTTTCATTCAATAAATTAATCCGATGACCCCATGCAAACACTCCGTTAATATAATTAATTTTAAATTTATGTCCAGGATCACCTTTTAAACGATGCACATCACCTGCATGAAAATCTTTAGGATTTAACATATAAGCTAAGGCGACTTGCATTTTGCGTTCATTAATCGAAACTTCACTAATATTTCCAAGTTGCTCGGCTCGTTGGGCTTTTTCTTTATATTTTTGAGCTTCTTGACGTAATTGTTCGACTGATAAATCACTAAATCGGTAATTACTCATTTTCCATCCTCTTTTCTTACTATCTTGTTTGTAAATATTCATGAATTAAGCTTAAATGAAAACCTTGACGATATAAACCTTCTTTTATTTTCTGCCGCAATTCAGCATCAGCAAACTTTCCAGAAAATCGCCTTTCTAGTCGCTCCCCATGGTGGATAATCGCTTCCCATTCCGCTTCATCATCTTGCATATCGCGAACCTCATTAATGACAGAGCGAATCAATCGGGAAGAATAGCCATTTCGCATAAGAGCAGCTTTTGCTTGATTTAACTGCTTTTGAAATGAATGTTTACTTGTGCGCGCTAATCTCTTTTGTACAAGTTGTAACGCTTTTTCCTCTTGTTCTTCCGTTGAAAACTGTGATAATGCTTCATCAATATTCTCATCATGAATACCTTTTACTTCAAGTTCCTTGCGAATAAGTCCCGGTCCTTTATTCGATGTGTTTATCCGTGAACGAACAAACATTTTCGCAAACTCTAAATCATCGACTAAATTATTTTTTTCTAATTTCGCAATAATCTCGTCAACATGTTCCGGAAATAAATCCTCTTTTTGCAAATATTCCCTTATTTCTTTCTCTGTTCGCATCCGATAACTCAAATATCGAATCACTTTATTATAGGCCTTTTGTTTATGATCTTCAGAAGTGATCTCTTCAATAAGTTCATCCGTTAAGGATAAGCCTTTACGTAAATGAAATTTTATTAATACATCTTCATCTACGCTAAACGCATACTCTTCCGTAGAACCTTTTTGTAAAAAAATATTGTAACGATGATTGTTTTTCTTTTGTGTCGTAATCTTACTAATCTTCATATCGATCACCTATCTGCCTTGTAAGCTCAACTATATAGTAACGTAAAAAGCATTTAAACTAAACTAACGTGATTAAATATCCTCCATAGAAAAAAGCACTTTATCGAAGGAGCGTCCCTTTAAAATAGACATTCGCCCTATGTCAAATAGTTTATCTACTGTTTTGACTGACGATTCTCCTTCAAAAAGTGCTTTTCACTGTTATTCATCTTGTTCGGTTAAAATGAGTGGACCATCTTTTGTAATTGCTAAAGTATGTTCAAATTGAGCGGATCTACCTCCATCAATCGTTCGTGCGGTCCAATTATTATCATCCATCTTACTTCGCCAAGCACCTTCATTTACCATCGGTTCAATCGTAATGACCATACCTTCTCTTAATCGAACTCCTTTTCCAGGGAGACCGAAATGGGGAATGTGAGGCGGTTCATGAATCGTCGGTCCAATACCATGTCCAGTAAACTCTCGAACGACGGAAAATCCTTCCCCTTCCACATACGTTTGAATCGCATGACCGATATCACCCACCCGATTGCCAACTTGAGCTTGTTCGATTCCTTTATAAAGTGCTTTTTTCGTGACATCGACGAGTCGCTTTCCTTCCTCATCAATTTCACCGACAATATACGTCCAAGCTGAATCAGCTAATCCACCTTTATAATTAACGACGATATCGATTGTTGCGATATCACCATTTTTTAACTCTTCGTCTCGTGGAAACCCGTGGCAAATTTCATCATTAATGGAAGCACATGTTGCATAAGGATAGCCGCTAAATCCTTTTTGTTCTGGTGTTGCATCATGCTCGGCTAAAAACTCCTCAACAAAAGTATCAATTTCCATTGTTGTCACACCGGGCTTTATCATTTTAGCAATTTCTTTATGTAACTTAACTAAAATGTCACCAGCTTTTTTCATTTGCTTGATTTCCCGTTCACTTTTTCTTGTAATCAACTTCATTTCTCCTTTTACCAAATAATCATACATGTCCATCATTAGTTTATCATAAATAAAAGTTTTTTAAATAAAATGCAGAGGCAACGAACCCCTGCATTTTACTACTCTTTAATAATAGCCATAGCCACCCGTGTAGGAAGTACCGATAATGATTAACAAAATAAACAACACGACGAGTAAAGCAAATCCTGAACCGAAGTTAAAGCCACCTTTTCCTCTTACTTGTTTCGTCAATTTTTTCCCTCCTAAAAGTAATCTTTCACCATATGTGTATGCTTTTGTTTACTTTTAGACAGGGCGTTTGTCGCAAGTTTGGCTTATACATAATCCCGTACGTAATAAATTTGGCCATTTTCTATTTTCTCGTTGAGTAAAATATTCATTAAAACTCTTCCAACTTCTTCTGGGGAGCGAAGCTGATTTGTTTCTTTATACTCACGGAACGTTTCAACTTCGATAAATTGCTCTTCAGTACTGGAACGAATTTCGGCTTGCATATTCGTATCCATGACACCAGGACTAAAGGCGATTACTTTATTGCCACTATCAATTTCTTCTTGCTCAAGGCCAACGGTTTTCGTATACATATTAATACTTGCTTTCGTACTACAATAGGCACTCCATCCATACACTGGGCGTTCCGCGGCACCAGATGTAATCGTTACAGCTGTTAATGAAATATCCTCCCTGTGACAAATGTTCAATAAGAAGTTTGTCAATACCATCGGAGCAATCGTATTTACTTGTACGTGGGTAGCTAAATCCTCAACGTTATAATTCATCGCTTGATCAATTGGGCCGAGTAAAGCTGCATTATTTACTAGGTAAAGTTTAGTTACATCTCTTTCAGTAAGAATTTCTTCTAACTGTCCAGTTAATTGTTCAACCGTCGCTACATCACTTAAGTCCGCTGATATATGTTCATAGGTCACATTATTTTCTTGAGCAAAGTTTGTTAAATCATGGTCTGACCTTGATACTCCGATAACACGGATTTTTTCTTGCATAAAAAGTTTTGCCGTTGCTTCGCCAAGTCCGCGGGATACTCCTGTAACAATAGCTAACTTCACGTTACCCTCTCCTTACGTTTCTTTTTGACCTACTTCTTCCCAATAATAAGCTAGTGTTTCCATTCCTTTATCAAAACTATCTAACGGAAAACTTTCATTCGGTGAATGGAGTCGATCGTCCGGGGTTCCAAAACCCATTAAAATAACGGGCATATTAAATATCTCGTCAATCCATTCAACAACAGGGATAGAACCACCCATACGGACGAAAACCGTCTCTTTTTCAAAGGCTTTTGTATAGCTTTTGGCCGCCTTTTGAATGAGTGGGTGATCCGGAGAAACTTTATATGCCTTAGCTGAGGAATCATCTAGCTTGACATCAACAGTAACTCCCTCTGGTGCATTTTTTTCAATATGGGTTTTAATAAGTTGTTGTACTTTTTCTGGGTCTTGGTCAGGAACGAGACGGCAAGTAATTTTTGCTGTTGCCGTTGCGGGAATAATCGTTTTTGTTCCTTCGCCTTGATACCCACCATATACACCGTTTATTTCGAGCGTCGGACGTCCCATCGTATGTTCCTTTGCATCGTAACCTTTCTCAGATACTGTTTCCGGTGCGCCCGTCGTTTGCTTATAATCTTCGCCCTCAATTTTTGCGATAAGTTCTCGTTCTTCTGGTGTTAAATCTTCTACATCATCGTAAAATCCTTCAACGGTAATCACTTCATCTTCACTTTTTAAGGACGTTAAAATGTGAGATAAAGCCATAATTGGGTTTCTCACTGCACCACCATACAAGCCCGAGTGCAAATCATAAGCTGGCCCATTGACGGTCACTTCAAGGGCAGTAATTCCTTTTAGTCCATAAAGAATTGTCGGTTGATTTTTTGCAACCATTCCTGAATCAGAAATGACACAAAAGTCTGCTTCAAATTGCTCTTTCTTCTCCTTTAATAAGTCGTATAAATTGGCACTACCGATTTCCTCTTCCCCTTCAATACATACTTTCACATTAATTGGAAAGGAACCTTTTGTTTTCATATATGCTTCAAAGACGGCTAAATGCATAAAGACTTGACCTTTATCATCACTAGCTCCCCGAGCATATAGTCGATCGCCTCGCACTTCAGGCTTAAACGGATCACTTTCCCATTCATCTAAAGGATCAACTGGCTGCACATCATAATGACCATAAAATAGTACCGTTGGAGCATCGGGACCGGCCTCATTATATTCTGCATAAACGAGTGGGTGACCTCCAGTTTCTTGAATCTCTACATTTTCAAAACCTATTTCATTTAAATAATTTTCAACAAAAAGAGCTGCTTTACGTATATCATTTTCATAAGCTGAATCTGTACTTATGCTTGGAATAGATAAAAAATCATTTAATTGTTGTAATAAATGTTCTCGATGCTCCTTTAAATATGTAATCACTTGTTCACTCATTGACGTTCCTCCTCATTAGTTTATATATATTTTAACATATGTTTTTACAGTTACATAATAACGAGAATGATGACATAAAAAAAGGGCTACTCAAAAAGAATAGCCCCGTTGTATAAAGTTTATCGATTTTGTGGAAAGATTCGTTGGATCATATCACCCATCTCATCAAAAAATCCACGAATCGGATGGCCAGCATTTACATCATCAATATAACTGTTCGTTAAGTCAACAAAATCTGGATTCGTACTGACATAAACGTTATCGATATCCCGATCGACAGAACGAACGATATCTGCTATATCACTTTTAACATGATCGCTAATATCATCGTCATGTCCGATGAATGTTCGATCAGATAAATCATTATCGGCCTTCCCACGTCTATCTTCGTCTACTCGTGCTCGATTTCGATCAGTGTCTTTATCTGTACGTCCACGATTACTTCGCGTTTTTGTTTTATCCCGATCACCCCGATCATCATCAAAGACGACGGCTACATAAGCATTATTGTTTGTCGTTAGGACGTAGGCTTGATCGATTTCATTTAGTTCGGATGTGATCCTTTCAGCTGCTTCCTCAGCAACATCATAACGATTATGATCCCTTTGATTTCGTGTTTCTTGTCCATCCCGGCGTTCCGTCGTCCTACGATCAGTCGTCCTACGATCCGTTGTCCCTCGTTCAGTCGTTCTTTGCTCATTTCGATCTGTATTTTGACGATCTTCGCCATGTCTGGTTGGTTGAAAAGACTGATCACGATTAGGCGATTGCCCTTGCTGATTCATTGGGTTTTGACACCCCACCAAAAGTAATATAACACTTATTCCTATCATAAACATACGGATATTCACAATTATTTTCCCTCCTTAAACAATTTGCTTTTAGTATGTAACAGCCCACATTTTTTATGCGAAGACAGATAAAGTCTTTAATTGGCAAACAGACCATTATTGTTTAAGCAAGGAATTTCATCTTTCGGAAAAGATATAAATAACGAAGATTTGAAAGGAGTGATAACCGTCAATGATTATACACGTACAATTTATCATGTCATGAGCGGAGAGTTTGACAATTTACTTCTAATGATGACGCGCACGAAGGATGATATGTTAGCAAAGAAAATTGAAACTTTTTTACACGCCTATTATTATGCACCGAGTAATGAAGAAGTTATTAAAAACCATGATCACTTACTATATTACATTGATCACGCTTTAGACCAAGTTGATCAAACAAAGATTAAAATATAAAAACTGTGCAATAACAATGATTGTTATTGCACAGTTAACATCATTAATTTTTATATATCGCAAACTTTTCATATAGATGTGCATAAGACATCATTTCCTTTGCATAATGTGCTATCGGTTGCGTCTCTAATAGAGGAAATGCTTGTAATAGGGATTCCCTCTTATCTAAATTTACTGTCACATTTTGTAATGTCCAGTTTTCATGATGAATAGGAAATTTTATAATATGCTTTCCCCGAACAAACCAAATACAATATCTTTCTGTTAAAAATTGTTCGAGCGAATCCTTTGAAGGTGTATATGGTTTATTTTTTGGGAAATAATTTACACAAAAGTCATTAGCTATTGAAAACCGTAAACCTTTTTCCATTTCCAACTGGCTCATTTGTATTTGTGAGAAAGGTAAACCAAATGTACGACCTCCTTTTGCAACGAGCCAATCGTTTGTGTAGAGCGAGCAAAAATATACTCCTCGTTCATCACCAAAACGAACATACGTCCTAACGTTTAATTGTTTGAACGTTGGATAAGCAAATAGTGATGGAGCGTACCGGAAATTTGATTGATCTGCTGTAAATAAAACAATGGATATCCATGCTGTTTCATTAAATTTATCAATCATAAAAGGTTTTGGAACAAACTTGCGCAAGTCCTGTTCATTTACAGGCCAATGTAAAAACAGTATATTTTGCCACAGCTGGGTACCAAGCCATGGCCATTTTCTTTTTAATAAAATAAATTACACCCCCGGCTTCCTATCACTTTTATGATAAAAGTAATCAATCGGTACGAATAAGCCTACTTTACCATAATTATCCGTTTGCAACGTCGCAAAAATGACGCCGATGACTTCACCTTTTTTATTTATAATCGGGCTCCCACTATTTCCACGATAAACCGGAGCCTCGATCATAACGACAGGATCATCCCAACTTTTTAAATTTGTAAAATGTATAATATTTCCTTCATTAGCAATTCCGTGAAAACGCAAAGGATTTCCGATAAACCGAATAGGTTCATTTTCTTCAAAGGTTAGTTGCTCAGCTAGTTGTAAATGAGGCATATTCTCCCCATCAACATCAACAACTGCTAGATCAACTTCCGGATAACGTTCAACGACTTCCCCTGTAAACAATCCTTCCTCCGGAAAGGCAATAGTTACTTTATCATACCCTCTAACAACATGATCATTCGTTAAAATTGTTCCGTCTTCTGTAAAGGAAAATCCTGTTCCGCGACTATTCGGTGTTTCAATAACGACGACAGATTTTTTATATGTTGAAACGTCCTCATCTAAGGAGAGTTTTGCTGATGTCTTTAAAAAGTCAATGACTGGAATTGAAAAGGTCTCAGGGAACAATGCCAATACGTTAAAAAACATCGCAAGGGCAATAATCCAAAACACCCATTTCGGAAAAGGTTGTTTCGACTTTTTTTGTTCCTTCTTTAAACGCTCTCGTTCTAGCGCTTCCCGTTGCGCTTCTAAAATCATTTCATTCCATTCTTCTTCTGTCATCCCCTCATACATTTCTTCTTCCGTCATACCATGATCCAATTCTTCATCAGTCTCTTTATTGTTCCCAGACATCAACATCACCTCAACTTTTGCTCGGATTATGCGCGTTTAGCCAAGCTCCCTTGCTGCATTTGATACATTTGATAATACAATCCTTTTTCCGCTAATAATTCGTGATGTGTTCCTTCTTCTTCTATTCTACCACGATCTAAGACGTAAATTTTATCGGCATCTTGAATCGTTGATAACCTGTGGGCAATAACTAGAGAAGTTCTACCTTTTTGAATGACCTTCAACGCTCTTTGAATAATCGTTTCTGTCTCTGTATCGATATTTGATGTCGCTTCATCTAAAATTAAAATAGCTGGGTCAAAAGCAAGAGCTCGAGCAAAGGAAATTAATTGTCGCTCCCCGAGGGAAAAGGTGTCTCCTCCTTCTGTTACTTTTGCATCATATTTATCTGGTAACTTTTCAATGAACTTATCGGCTCCCACTGCTTTTAGTGCATGAATAGCAGTTTCCCGAGAAATTGCCGGATCGTTCATTGTTACATTGGATAGAATTGTTCCGGTAAATAAAAACGGATCTTGTAAAACAATTCCCATATAACTTCTTACTTGTTGTCTCGACCAATTTTTCGTATTTTTACCGTCTATCGATATCGTACCTTGATTCGGATCATAAAACCTGAACAACAAATTCATAATCGTACTTTTACCTGAACCTGTATGCCCAACAAAAGCAACTGTTTCTCCATTATTTACCTTGAAGGAAATATCTTTTAAAACTTCGGTTTCTCCGTCATAAGAAAAGGTGACATTTTCAAATTCCACGACACCTTTATACCGATTGATTTCTTCAAGATTTACATTTTCACCGTCAAGATCTAACAACTCAAATACTCTTCCACCAGCTACACGGGCTTGCTCAATTAATGGTAATTGGTTGACAATATTGTTTACCGGTTCAAATAAACGAGTAATATAGTCAACAAAGGCATAAAGTAATCCGATTGAAATAACACTATCTGGTTGCAAAGAAGACGAGCCGAAATACCAAATAAAGCCAGCAAATGTGATATTTCGTAAAAGTGTGACGAGATTAAAGGATGTCAAAGCATTTAATACAACTAATTTTCTTTGATATTCATAATGTCTTTCATTTAGTTCCTCAAATTGCTCTGTCATATTTTTCTCTTGACGGAAGGCCTGAATAATAGACATTCCTTGAATCGCTTCATTAATATTTCCATTAATTTTACTTAATGTTGAACGAATAACCCGATTAAACTTAAAGCCAAAATGTTTATATAACTTCATCCACCCATATATCAGCGGGACAACGAATAAACAAATAAGAGCAAGTTTCATATCTAGAATAAATAACGCAATAAAGATTCCACCCATATAAATAAAGCTTGAAATAACAATTGATAAAACTCGCTCATATAAGTCACGAATCGCCTCTGTATCATTAGTAATTCGAGAGACAATATTTCCGGCTGGAGTATCTACAAAATAATCCATAGGTACTCGTTGGGTATGGGCAAAAACATCATTTCGCATCCTTTGAATAATTTGGTTGGATGACTTTTGTAGTAAGTATGTTTGTGTATATTGGAAAATCCCAGCAATAAACAATAACACAACGTAAAGAGCTAATAATAGTACAATCGGCCTTTGTTCTGGTTTGAAAAAGGGATAAATCTCAGATAAAGACAGTTTCTCTCCAGCAACGACAACCGTTTTATCCGGTCGCTCTATCGTAATCTCTCCATTTTTAAAGGTTCGTTGCCCTTGAAGAGTTACTTCTTCCTCTGTCATATAATAAGATGTTCCAACTTGTAAAATCGTATGGACGTCTTTTGAAACATCTTCATCAGTCAAACGATCTTCTCGTTTATAATACTTGCCATGTAATATTGCTGTGTCTTTACTTTCTTCTTCAATTTCATGCCAAATACCTTCAACACCTAATATATGGTCATCAATAACCTTTTTTGCTATGAGTGGACCCATTAATTCTAGACCAACCGCTACCATTAAACAGATGATTCCGATAATGATTCCTCGCTTAAACAACCAAGCATAGGATATGAGTCGTCTTTCTGTTGATCGTTTCATCGGAGCATCACCTCTTGACCTTCAATTTGTTGCATGTCATATTGCTCTTTATACCAACCCTTTTGTTCCATTAATTCTTCATGGGTACCTTCTTCTACAATTTTACCGTTATCTAAAACGATAATATGATCCGCGTGAGTTACCGCTGACAAACGATGAGCGGCAATAAGCGTTGTTTTATTTTTCCGTTCTCTACGTAAGTGTTCGATAATTTTTGATTCTGTCTTCCCGTCAACCGCAGATAAGGAATCATCTAAGATTAAGATTTCCGGATCTTTAATAAACGCTCTCGCTAAAGCTACACGTTGCTGCTGTCCACCAGATAATGTGACACCACTTTCTCCTACCTCTGTGTCTAATCCGTGGGGAAGCTGCTTGATATCATCTAAAAAATGTGCTAAATCCATCACACGATATATTTCTTCATCTGTTGCATCATTTTTCCCGAATTGAATATTTTCTCGAATCGTTTTCGTAAATAAAATTTGGTCTTGCGGTACATAGCCAATAAACTCACGTAATTGATCAAGGCTAATTTCTTCAATCGGGATTCCATTTATCGTAATCGAGCCTGTTACGTTTGGATATTGTCTTAATAATGCTTTAAATAACGTCGTTTTTCCACCACCAGTTCGACCGACAATACCAATCGTTTCTCCTCGTTTAATCGTCATATTAATATTTGAAAGTTGTGGCTTTGTCGTATTTGGATATGTAAAAGTGACGTCTTTAAACCGAATGTCTTCTATCGTATCAACTTTTTGTGGTGTTTCGGAATCGACGATATCCGGTAAGTAATCGAGAACTTCATTTACACGATCAAGGGACGCATTTCCTCTTTGCATCACATTAATAAGCTCACCAACTGCAAACATCGGCCAGATGAGCATCCCTAAATAAACATTAAAGGATACTAAATCTCCTAACGTAATTTGTGTTTCTATCACAAGAAATGCTCCATAACCGATCCCAATCGTATAAGCGATTCCGACAAGAATTTTCATCGTCGGCTCAAAAAGAGCATCGATTTTCGCTACAGCTATATTCTTATCATAAACTCGTTCTGTTGTTTCCTGGAATCGCTGCTCATCTTGTTCTTCTTGCACAAATGCCCGGATAACACGAACGCCACGCATTGACTCTAACACTTGGTTATTTAAATCACCAAAAGCATCTTGCGCTTTCATAAAACGCTCATGAATAATAGCACCATATTTATTCATTAAAATAGCCATAATTGGAAGTGGGATAAGTGCCGCAAAGGTTAACTTCCAACTAATTGTAAATCCCATCACCGCAATAATCATTAACATAAAAGTCGATGAATCAACTAAGGTTAAAATCCCAAAGCCTGCGGTCATCATGATCGCCTTTAAATCATTTGTCGAACGAGCCATTAAATCCCCTGTACGGAAGGAGCCATAAAATGGTGGAGACATTTTCATAAAATGAGCGATTAAACGACTTCGAATCCAGCGCTCTAATATGACAGCTCCACCAAACAATGTAAAGTCCCATAAAAATCCAATCGTATAATGTAAAAACATAACGAGGGCATAGGTGAGAATTAACGTCGTTAGAATTTTCATCGTCAATGTCTCAAAGCGAATATGATCAATTGCTGTCCCGATAATCTTCGGCGGAATGAGCCCGACTGCACTCGCCGTCATTAAAGCAATAACGGCAAACAAATAACGCTTCCAATAATGTTTAAAAAACCAACCGAGCTTTTTAAAAACGTGAAACATAAGGGATCCCACTCTCTATGTAAAATTAAAAAAATGTCCACGCAACGACTGTATGCATGGACAGCGAAACTCATGTTAAAGTAGACATATAGTTTAAGAAAAAGTCTAAATAACTCCAAAAATATTATAGTATTTAGAAAATTGAAAGTCAAGAAACAGCGCTAGGTAGATTTAAGGATCATGGCAATGTTTTTCATGAAAAGGTACGTTGTATATCTTGAAATATGGTATAATGACATCCTATCTTCGTTTGATGTAAGGGAATTGGTAAAATGGATTTAGAAAAGCTACTTGCATATAATCAAACCTTTGTCGCAAAAGAAGGTTATAAACCTTATGAAACAGACAGTTTACCAAATAAGAAAATGGTTGTCTTAACATGTATGGAATCAAGACTCGTAGAATTACTCCCCAAGGCTTTAAACCTTCATAATGGAGATGTGAAAATGCTAAAAAATGCTGGAGCTATTTTGCGGAGACCCTTTGATAATATGACAAAAAGTATTTTAATTGCGATTCATAATTTACAAGCAGAAACAGTCCTTATCATCGGCCATTATGATTGTGGCATGTCTAAAGTAAACGCGGATGAGCTCAAAGAGAATATGATAAATAAAGGAATTAAAAAAGAAACGATACAACTGCTTGAACAATCGGGGATTCATTTTGAAGAGGAATTTGCAGGCTTTGATACTGTTGAAGAATCCATTGAACAAAGTGTCCATATTTTACGTAGCCACCCTCTTTTACCTAGGTTTGTAAAGGTTCACGGCCTCGCTATGGACCCGAGCACTGGTAAAGTAGATATTATATCTGAGGATAAATAAAAGGCTTTGACATTTTCGTCAAAGCCTATTTATTATTCATTATTATTATTGTTATTTTCTCCGTTAATTAATCCAGCTAAAACGTGAACACGTAAAATGAAGCCGATAAGTTTATCTTCATCATTCACAACAGCTAATGGGAATTTTGAATCGATAACTTTCGGGATTAAATCATTTACATACTCATCATATTTCACAATCGTTATGTCTTTTCGCAACACATCTAGTAAGGTCTTTTTATTTTTTATTCCTTCAATCGCATCATCAATCGTAACGATACCCTTTACCCGACGGGATCTATCCACGACAAACACGCTTGAAATATTGTTTGAACGCATCTCTTTTACGGCTACTTGTAATCCGTCTTTTTCTGATACAAGGGCATTAGGTTTAATCATCACATGATCTGCTTGAAAGACTTTTGAACGATCGATTTCTTTCACAAATTCAGAAATATACTCATTAGCTGGTTCATCGATAATTTCTTCCGGTGTACCAATTTGTACGACATTTCCATCCTTCATGACAGCTACCCGGTCCCCGAGGCGAAAAGCTTCATTTACATCATGAGTAATGAATACAATCGTTTTTTGGAGGCGTTCCTGAATATCTAATAATTCTAATTGCATTTCTCTACGTATTAATGGATCAAGAGCACTGAACGGCTCATCCATTAATAATATATCTGGATCGTTCGTTAAAGCTCTTGCTATTCCTACCCGTTGTCGCATACCTCCGGATAGCTCTTGTGGATATTGATCTTCATATCCATCTAAACCTACGATTTCGATATTTTTCATCGCGATTTTTCGTCGTTCATCTCTGTCCATATTGCGAATTTCCAAACCATATTCAACATTTTCTAAAACTGTTCGGTGATCAAAAAGACCGAAATGTTGAAAAACCATCGCAACTTTTTCTTGGCGAACTCTTTTTAAATCCCTTTGATTCGCCTTTGTAACATCTTCACCATCAATGTAAACCGATCCAGCGGTTGGTTCATGTAGTCGATTAAGACAACGAATTAATGTCGATTTTCCACTTCCTGAGAGACCCATAATGACGAAAACTTCACCTTTTTTAATTTCAAAAGATGCATCATAAACCCCAACCGTATGACCAGTTTCATCTAAAATTTCATCTTTAGACTTTCCCTTTTCGATCATAGGAATGACCGAATTCGGTCTTGAACCGAAGATTTTAGAGACATTTTCTACTTTAATTTGCACACTCATTGGCCAATCCTCCTATGCTTCTGAAACCTATCAGCTACTCCATTAGTAATTCTGTCAATGATGATAGCTAAAAATACGATACTAATTCCCGCTTCAAAACCTAAAGCAATATCGATTTTATCGATTGAACGAAGTACTTGTAATCCAAGACCTTCCGCACCAACCATTGAGGCAATAACGACCATCGCTAAGGCCATCATCGTTGTTTGGTTAACTCCAGCCATAATCGTTGGTAATGCTTGGGGTAATTGCACCTTTTTTAACATTTGCCATCTAGATGAGCCAAAAGACATGGCTGATTCAATAACTTCTTCGTCTACACCTCGAATCGCAAGCTCTGTTAAACGAATTACTGGTGGAATCGCATATATTAATGTCGCAAAGATAGCAGAGACGTTACCAAGACCAAAAAAGAAAATCGCCGGTATTAAATAAACGAAACTCGGCATCGTCTGCATCGCATCTAACAAGGGCCTCATCATACTAGAAAAGACACGGCTAAAGGACATGTAAATCCCTAAAGGAATTCCAATAACTAACGAAACGACAACAGCTGTAACGATAATCGATATCGTCATCATCATATCGTCCCACAAACCGAAAGAACCGATTAAAAAGATAAAAACCCCATACATGATCCCTGACCAAAAGCCAGTAAAAAACCAACCGAGGGCAAAGATAATTAAAATGAATAAAAACCACGGAATAAGCATTAAAACATCATCGATAAAATTAATTGTTCGAGATGTTACAAAAAAGATAAAATCAAAAACACTTCCGAAAGTATCAGCTAAAAATGAAACAAACTTATCTACCCAATAACCTATTTTAATTTCAATATCTGGAAATGTAATCATATGAACTGCATTTGTATGCAGCGTTCTCACTCCTCTACACTTTTAAAAGGGAAAGGCAGCTAGAAAAGCATCTAGCTGCCTAGCGTCTTTACTCTGAAATAGCATCTAATACTTTTTCTGCTACTTCTGAATCTACCCACTCTGTCCAAATATCTTCATGTTCATTCATCCACCAAATTGCTGCTTCTTCTGGATCTGCTTCTGTTTCTTGCATATAGTTCAATGCTTCCTCTGTCAATTCACTACTTGTTTCATAGTTTGATAAGAATTCTACAATTTCTGGTGCTTGTTCTGGCAAATCTTTATGCACACCAATAACGACATCATTCGGTGGGAATTCAGTTCCTTTATTCTCATCCCATGTTTCTTGATCAAATTCAGGTTCCTCTAATAAAGTTAAGTCATATTGGGCCGTTACCCATGTTGGGGACCAGTAATATCCAACCCATGATTCTCCTGCTTCATAGGCTCGTACTAAATCTGTAACAATCGCTGAATCGGAACCTGGGATAAAGTTATTCATTGTTTCATCTAGTCCATACGTCTCGAATTTCTCAGTAATTGCAGTTTCTACTTCCCATCCTGTTGGACCGTTAATAATTCGTCCTTTTCCTGGATCTTCAGGATCTTCAAAAACGTCTGGATAATCTTTTAAATCTTCTACAGTTCTTAAATCTGGTGCCATCGGTTCAATGCCTCTTTCAGGATCTCCTTCGATAACATAGGTAGGTACATATAAACCTTGTTCATTATCATCAAAGTTTGTAGAAACCTTTTCAATATCACCGGCTTCTATCGCTTCCTCATAGACATCCTTAATATTATCAGTCCAAATTTCCATATAGACGTTTATATCGCCTTCTCGTAATCCTTGAATAGTTGCAGCGGTTGAGCCCGAAATGATATCTGTATCATAACCCATACCTTCTTCTAAAATTTTAATAGCGATGTAGTTATGTACGTTGATACTATCCCACTGAGCATCAGCAAACACAACTTCATCAATTTCTCCATCATCTGAAGAACACGCTGCTAAAACTAATAATCCTGTAGCAAACAAAATTGCCAAAAATTTTCTCAAAATGTTCCCTCCATTAATTTTCACAATAAAATTGTGTGTCAAAATATACTTGTCTCTTTTTGACACTATTAACCATATCGAAATTAACCTTCATCCTCAAATTCGATAAGGACCCATATAGAGAACTTATGTATGGTTAAAGTACCTAGCTATGTATTAGACGGCAATCTTATATGTTTATCGAGCTATACTCTCTATTACTCTATATTACTCGTAATATTTGATTTTAACGCTGTTTTAAACAAAAAAAGACGCCAACTAATTGAAAAAATTCATTAGTTGGCGTTGTTTCTATTTTTTTATCGAATAAATAAGTTCTAGTATTTCATCTCTTGCTTCTACATTTTCATAATCTTTCATCTGATCTTTATACATTTCACCGTACTGTTGTAAATGATTAATTTCTTGTAAAAATGTTTCATTCGTCAATTGTTCTTCTTTTAAAACATGGGCATATCCACTCTTTTTAAAGGATTCTGCATTCACAATTTGATCGCCGCGGCTAGCCGCCTGGGATAAAGGAATTAAAAGCATCGGTATTTTCAAGGCTAAAAATTCAAATATCGCATTTGCTCCCGCTCGTGACACAACATAATCTGTAATCGAAAAAATATGGGCTAACTCTTCATTCACATATTCATATTGAACATATCCTTCTGCTTGAACAGTCTCATCCACTTTACCTTCTCCACAAATATGAATCACTTGAAAGTTTGTTAGTAGATCATTTATATTCTCTCGGACGACAGTATTTATCTTTTCTGATCCTCCACTACCACCCATAACGAGTAAAACCGGTTTTAAGTCGTTTAATCCAGCAAAGTGAAAGCCTTTTTTCGGATCCCCATTTAGTAACTCTTCCCGAACGACCGCCCCGAGATATTTTGTCTTTTTTTCGGGTAAAAAGTTAACTGTTTCTGGAAACGTCGTTAACACATGATTAGCAAAGGGGACAGATAATTTATTCGCTAAACCGGGTGTGAAATCTGATTCGTGAATAATTGTCGGTATTCGATGCAATTTTGCGGCAAACACGACAGGCACTGAAACAAAACCACCCTTTGAAAAAAGAACATGAGGTTTAACTTTACGAATAATATTCCATGCTTGAAAGGTTCCTTTAATCACACGAAATGGATCTTTAACATTTTCCCAAGACGCATATCTTCGTAATTTCCCCGTCGTAATCGGATGATAGGTAACATCTTTAAGATCACCGATTAATCGCCGTTCAATACCGTTTTTTGAACCGATATAATCTATTTTCCAACCATCCTCTAAAAAAGAAGGTATTAAAGCTAAATTGACAATGACATGACCGGCTGTTCCTCCACCGGTAAATAAAATTCGCTTATCTGACATGACAAACTTCCTTTCCATTCCACTTCTCAAACACAACAAAATGAGTATAATATATCTTTATGTTTTTGACTAGAAATTGCAGTTCTTTATGTAATCTTATTTAAAAAAGTTTCTAGCAAAAGCATATAAAGAAATTTAAACAAAAAAGTCATGTAAATCCTATCCTACTAGAAATAACTTCTGTATAGATATGAATTTACATGACTTATTTATGATGAATAATGATAATATATAAAATTAAAATAATTTAGTCAAGACCTTCCTGACTTTTACAAGCTTTTAACGTGTTATAAAGCAACATCGTAATTGTCATTGGACCGACACCGCCTGGAACAGGTGTAATATATGAAGCTTTTTTCTTAACCTCATCAAAATCAACGTCTCCGGTTAATGAACCGTCTTCAAGTCGGTTTATTCCTACATCAATGACAACTGCTCCTTCTTTAACATCGTCGGCTTTAATCATATTTGCATTTCCAACGGCTACTACTAAGATATCTGCCATTTTCGTATGTGCTCGTAAATTTTCTGTTTTAATATGGCAATTCGTTACAGTTGCGAAACGGTTTAATAGTAATTGGCCAACAGGCTTACCGACAATATTACTACTTCCAACGACAACTGCATGTTTGCCTGTAACATCAATGTTTTTAGAATCAAGCATCTCCATAATTCCTAAAGGTGTACATGGTAATAACGTGTCTTGTTCATGCATCATTCGACCAACATTTATTGGATGGAAACCATCAACATCTTTTTCTGGAACGATTGTTTCAACGATTACTTGATCATTTATGTGTTCTGGTAATGGAAGTTGGACTAAAATACCGTGTACATCTTCTTTTTCATTCAATTCTTCGATAAGCTGTACGAGATCCTCTTCTGATACGGATTCTTCTAATTTAATGACTTCCGAACCCATTCCCGCATTTTGAAAAGCTTTTTCTTTTCCTCTTACATAGGATTCAGAAGCTGGATCATTTCCGACAAGGATGACACTTAAATGGGGAGTAACATCCTTTTCCTTCAGTTTTTTAGTTTCTTCTTTAATTTCCTCTCTTATTTTATCAGATAACTCTTTGCCACTAATTAATTCAGCAGTCATTTGTATTCCTCCTACGAATATTTTGGATAAAACACCAGTTCTAACAGATGATTGACATCAAACCAGCACGTAGAAATGCCTCGGTTAGCTTTCTCAAAAACTGAAGCGCTTACAGATGTCATTCATATACGAACAAGCTTTTTCTATTATATACTTATTCGATGACCGTCTAAACAATGCCAAAAGCAATTTTTCTACTGAAGGGAAGGGCATATTTACAATATACCATAGTTAAAATGCCAATTCTACAAACTTAGTTTCTAAGTTTTTACATTAGAAATATAATTTTAAAAACTTTTATGACTGAAAAAGAGCCCTCATTCTGTTCATTTACAAAATGCTTTACGTAAACAGAAAGGGCTCTTATTTATGCCGATTCGAAGGATGTAAAATAAGAAATTATTCATCGCAAAACATAGAATATTACGATGTAGTATTTCTTATATTAAACGAATACGTCGCTCGTTAATTTCGCCTCGACATCTCCAATCATTACATCATCACCAATTTCAGCCTTATCATTTTGAATTAAAGCAAATCCGATATGTTTTCCAGCCGTATATCCATACGTATAGTTTGTTACTTTTCCTACCGTTTCACCATTTTTCGTAATATCGGATTCTAGTTCGACCTCAGCTTCTTCATCTTCAACAGTAAAACCGACAAGACTTTGTTTCGGTCCGTTTTCCCGTGTTTCCTGTACAGCTTCTTTACCAATAAAGTCACTATCCCAATCGATTGACCAACCAAGACCTCCTTCGATTGGATCAAGTCCTTCATAATCTCGCATTAATTTGAGGCCTTTTTCAGTTGGAAGACTTGTGAGGAATACGTCAGTTTCTAACTCCATAATACCAAATTCCTCTCCTGCTTCTTCTAACTTAGATTCTATGAAATCTACATGTTCTGGAGCAAAATACAATTCAAAACCGAGCTCACCTGTAAATCCAAATCTTGCTACCTTTATTGAAACATCATCAATTTTGCGATCGACAATTCTAGTAAACTTTACATCATCTAGATTTTCATCAACGATTTTGTTCAGTGTATCCCTAGATTTAGGACCTTGTACAGCATACATCGTTGTCACTTCTGTAATATCTTCATACTCAACATCGAAACCATCAGAGTGCTCATTAAACCAGGACTGCATTTGATCAATGTACAATGTTGAAAGCCAATACTTATTTTCTTCCACACGGAAAATAATTAGGTCATCAATAATTTTCCCTTCTTCATTAAGCATCGTCGTATAAACACCTTGTCCGACATCTGCCCCAGAAATATCATTGACAAACATCTTGTCCATAAAAGCACCTACATCAGCACCTCTTGCTTCTAACAACTCATGTGTAAAATCATGATAACCTACTTTTTCCCTAACAGCATTATGTTCTTTTCTCATTTCTGCATTATCTTTCATTGATAATAATCCTCCCTTGTATTTTATTTTCCGAATGAACATGAAAGTGACAACATCCTGATTAAAGTTTATCTAGTTTGAAAAGTAACAACCCCCTTCAACCCCCTTTTATGTAAGCGTTTTCAAATGTTGAATATTAAGAAGAGCTATCCATTTTGGTTTAATATAAGAAAGCTCATGTTGTACAGTATATATATGAAAATAATTAAAGATATAGTACTTTTATTGCTAGTGTCTTAATATTACTAAATATGTTTCGACTTTGTCAAATAATGATTAATAAAATACATGTCATTGATGAAAAACAAAGCGAAGTGTCGTTTGATAGACACTCCGCTTTTAAAAACATCAGATATATTAAAATGATGGGAAAAAAGCCATTTGAATGAAAAAGATAATGCCGAATATATAAAGTAACCAATGAACTTCTTTACCTTTTCCCGTTACTAACTTTAAAATTGGATAAGAAATAAAACCAACAGCAATCCCGGTTGCAATACTAGATGTAAGAGGCATTGTTAAAATAATCGCAAAAGCTGGAAAGGCATCCGTAAAGGATTTCCAATTAATACGGGCTAAACCTTCCATCATGAAACAACCGACGATTATTAAAATCGGAGCTGTAATTGCTGGTAAATCAGCGATTGCTTGGACGACAGGGAAAAAGAACATCGATAAACCAAACAATATCGCTACAACGACTGAAGTTAATCCTGTTCTTCCACCAGCAGCTACACCGGAGGTTGATTCAACATATGCCGTTGCAGGGCTTGTCCCAAACATTGAACCAACAGTTGTTGCTGTCGCATCGGCTAACAAAGCTGGTTTTACTCGTGGAAACTTGCCATTTTTCATAAATCCGCCTTGTTCGGCAACTCCAATCATTGTTCCTGTCGTATCAAAAATCGTTACAAGTAAAAATGCAAATACGACAGTATATAATCCTTGGGAAAAAACACCGCTAATATCAATGTCAAAAAAGACAGGTGCCGGTGGTGTTGAAATAATACCTGAAAATGTAAGGTTCTTCGTAAGAAATCCAATAATCCCCGTAATAATCATTCCAATAAATAACGCACCTTTTATCCGGCGAGCCATTAAAATTAACGTAATTAATAAACCGACTAATGTAAGAACTGTTATCGGATCATGTAAATCACCAAGGGTTACTAAGTTTTCCTCATCTGCGACAATAATTCCCGACATTTTAAGGCCTAAAAAAGCAATAAATAAACCTATTCCAGAAGTAATACCAAACTTTAATGGAGCAGGTATCGATTCTATGAGTGTTTCCCGTAATTTTGTCAAACTAAGTAACATAAAAATAAGTCCAGCTAAAAACACAGTACCAAAAACAACTTGATACGTAATTCCTTGTGTAATAACGATACTCGTAAAATATGCATTGAGTCCCATTCCAGGAGCAATCGCTATTGGATAATTAGCAAATATAGCCATCGATAATGTCCCAATAACCGCTGTAATAATTGTTGCCATAAATACCTGATCCATCGGAACCCCAGCTGCTGACAATATAGCCGGATTAACGACAACAATGTAGACCATCGTTAAAAAAGTTGTAATTCCAGCAACGATCTCTGTTCGGATATTCGTATTATTTTCCCTTATTTTAAATAAATTACCCAAATAAAACACTCCATTCCGAATATTAATTAACAACATTAACTATAATATTCGGTTTTAAGATAAAATGCAAATAAAAAAACTCTCCTATGAATATTCATAGGAGAGTGAAAAGTTCTACTTATCCATGTAACAATAAATCTACCGGATCTTCTAACATTTCCTTTACTCGTACGAGGAAACGAACGGCATCTTTACCATCAACAATTCTATGGTCGTAGGACAATGCGATGTACATCATTGGACGAACTTCAATGGAATCATCTGGCATGACGACCGGTCGTTTTTGAATGTTATGCATACCTAAAATACCGACTTGTGGGGCATTTAAAATAGGTGTCGATAACATGGAACCGAAAATACCACCGTTTGTAATTGTAAAGGTTCCGCCCTGTAAGTCATCTAATGATAATTTATTATCCCGTGCTTTTAAGGCTAAATTCATGATCTCTTGTTCAATACCTGCAAAATCTAATTTGTCAGCATCACGAACAACTGGAACGACTAAACCTTCTTCGGTTGAGACAGCAATACCGATGTCATAAAACAACTTTTTGACAATCTCATCGCCTTGAATTTCCGCATTTAATAATGGAAATTCTTTTAATGCTCCAACAACCGCTTTTGTAAAGAAGGACATGAATCCTAACTTAATATCGTGTTTTTCAACAAACATATCCTGTTGTTCACTACGTAATTTCATGACTTCTGTTAAATCAACTTCATTAAAGGTTGTTAACATAGCTGCTGTATGTTGAGCATCGACTAAACGCTTAGCAATCGTTTGTCGACGTCGTGACATACGAATTCGTTCAACAGGCTTCTCAAAATTTGTTGTTTCTGCCGCTGGTGCCGCTTGTTTTGGTGCTGGTTTATCTTGTGCCGCCTTTGCTGCTTCAACATCCTCTGGACGAATTCTTCCTAATGGGTCACGAGGTTGTACTGTATTTAAATCAATATTTAATTCTCTTGCTCGTTTACGGGCAGCTGGTGAAGCGACTACTTCTGGTGTGGCATCAGATTCAGCTGCTGCAGCTGCTGGTTCTTCAGCTTCTGCTTTTGCAGGTTCAGCTGCTTCCCCGGACGGTGTTTCTTCAGTAGGTGTAGCTCCTGCTTCAGCACTTTCATCTACTTTTGCAATAACGTCGCCTACCTCAACGTCTTCGCCTTCTTCAAAAAGTATTTCTGCTAACACACCTGTGTAATCCGAATTAACCTCAATATTTACTTTATCTGTTTCAAGTTCTACAATTGGATCTCCTTGATTTACTTGTTCTCCTGTTTGAACAAGCCATTCTGATATCGTTCCTTCTGTAATCGATTCTGCAAGTTCAGGGACCTTAATTTCCTTCACTTGAATTTCCTCCTTTATTTGGATTAATTGCTTCTGCTACAATTTTTTCTTGAGCTATTTTATGAATATTCGGCTCACCAACGGACGGAGATGAACGTCTTGGCCTGCCTACATATCGAAATGTTTGACCTTCTTCTAAAAGTTCACTTAATATTTCAGAAACAAAATTCCAGGCTCCCATGTTTTTAGGTTCTTCTTGTACCCAAACAATTTCTTCTAAACTTGGTAACTGTTTTAATTCTTTGATTAGTTCTTCTTTCGGGAAAGGATAAAGTTGTTCGATTCTTAAAGCTCGTAGCCAATTAAAACTTTCATCAGATTGCTCGATAGCTTCCTCTATATCGACCATCACTTTTCCAGTTCCTAAAAGTAATCTCTTCGCATTCTTTTTACTGACTCGTAAATTTGGCTGTTGACGAATAAGCTCGAATTTTCCATTCGTAAACTCTTCTGCTGAAGATGCCGCCCGCTGACTTCTAAGTAAACTCTTTGGTGACATAATAACTAGCGGTCTAGCTTCAGGTTTACCTTTCATCATCGCCTGACGCCGTAATAAATGAAATAATTGTGCTGACGAAGTTACATTTGCAACTGTCCAATTATATTCGCCTGCCATTTGCAAGAATCTTTCAAGTCGTGCACTAGAATGCTCTGGTCCTTGCCCTTCGTATCCGTGTGGGAGAAGCATGACCATATTTGAAATGTCTCCCCACTTCGAACGGGCTGCAGATAAAAACTGATCAAAAATGACTTGACCGACATTTGCAAAATCTCCAAACTGAGCTTCCCAGATTACTAGAGTTTCTGGAGAATAAACACTATATCCATATTCAAATCCTAAAACACCCGTTTCTGAAAGTGGACTATTGTGTATATCAAAGGAAGCTTTGGCATCTTCCATTCCGTGTAATGGACTATAGGATTCATTTGTTTCACTATCATATAAAACCATATGACGGTGAGCAAAGGTTCCTCGTTCTGTGTCTTGACCTGTAATACGTATTGGAATACCATCTCTTAAAATAGATGCATATGCTAAAGCTTCTCCTGCTCCCCAATCAGCAAGGGATTCTTCATCTTCAAATAAGTTTTCACGACGCTTGAATACCCGATTTAATCGACGATACTGATTAAATCCTTCAGGTCTCTTTAATAAATCTGCATTTAACTTTTTCAAAACATCTAAAGAAACTGTTGTATCATATTCTGGATTTACTTTAACTTCTTCAGGCATTTCTGGGATTTCTAATGTATCATTTGATTCAACCTTTAAACTTTCATAATGACTTTGAAGTTCATCTTTTACTTCCTGCTCTAATTCTTTTTTTCTATCTGCCGTAATAACACCTTCTGCTTCTAATGAATCAGCGAATATTTCAACAACTGTTGGATGTTCATCGATTTGCTTATATAAAACTGGCTGAGTCGTTCGTGGTTCATCCATTTCGTTATGACCGTAACGACGATAGCCAACTACATCGATTAAAAAGTCTTTCTTAAACTTTTTACGATACTCATAAGCTAGAAGTGCTGCATGTAAACATGAGATCGGATCATCCGCATTAACATGTACAACTGGAATATCGAAGCCTTTAACTAAATCACTAGAATATCGAGTTGCACGTCCTTCTTCTTGATCCGTTGTATAACCAACTAAGTTATTTGCGATAACGTGGATTGTTCCTCCAGTATAATAACCTTTCACACCACTTATGTTTAATGTTTCTGCAACGATCCCTTCACCAATAAATGCTGCATCTCCATGAACAAGCACACTAAATGCTTTATTTAAATCTTGTTTTGGATAGCCTTTTTCCGTTCGATCGTCTTGTGCAGCTCTTGTAAAGCCAGCAACGACTGGGTTGACAAACTCTAGATGTGATGGGTTATGTGCCATCCGTACTGTTGTCGTATGCCCTGCTTCGTTTGTAATTTCTCTTGTTCCACCAAAGTGATATGTAACATCGCCGGTCCATCCTGTTCCAAGGGGTTCCGTATCAGATGTCGGTACAAAATGTTCATCAGCTGAATGCTGGAATTCTGCTAATAATCTATCTTTTGGTAAATCTAATACATGGGCAAGCACACTTAAACGGCCACGATGCGCCATCCCCATCATGACATTATCTATTTCATCGTTATTTGCTTGTTCAATAATTTTATCAAGCAATGGAACCATTGTTTCTAAGCCTTCAATGGAAAATCGTTTTTGTCCGACGAAGGTCGTTTGCAAGAAATTTTCAAATCCTTCTACTTGTACAAGCCGTGATAATAGCTCCTCTTTTTCCTCCGCTGAAAATTCAGGAAAATAAGTACCTGTTTCAATGGCTCGTTGTAACCACTCACGCTCCGTAGGATCCGTTATATGATCATATTCAAAAGCAATTTTCCCTGTATACAGACTTTTCAGATGCTCTGCCACATCATAGGCTGTTTGCAAATGAGAAGGAGTATCCTCCCATACATATGTCGCAGGAATACTCATTAAATCTGCATTCGTTAATCCGTACGTTGTTGGATCAAGCCACTTAGATTTCTCAACTTCTCTTCCGATGGCATATATCTCTGCTTCTAAATGACCGTACTCTCGAATCGCATCGATATATTTCATTGCCTGTTGAAACTTCTTAATATCTTGTAAAGAAGCTCCTTCCTTGTCAGAATCTGTTTTTGTGTCAAATAGCCAAGCGGGAGCTCCATGTGTATCAAACATCGCTTTTATCGATGGATCCACAGCGTTAGGGTCTTGTTGATATAACTCAAACTGTTCTTCAACATAGCCCATGTTTGGTCCATGAAAGCTTTCCCAAAACCTCCCGGTAGATTCTTCCTTCAATGTCACCTTATATTACCCCCAATTAGAGTTAACATTCCGTTCCTAACGGCTGTTTTATTCATTTACTATTATAGGACTGACAATAGATGAGGGCAACTATTAACTCTCATGTTTACTAAAATGGGCTATGAAAGCATTTTTACGATTGTTAGATACTCATTTTAGCTTATAAAATTAACCTTTTTTCAATAAAGATAGTAAGTATTCTTTTAAAAAGATTTACCTTAATTGTTCACTTTTTTTATTTATTCATGTATAATGAAGTTACTTCAAGATATTTAGTGGAGGGACGAATATGAATATCGCATTAATTGTTGGAGTAATGCTAGTCTTTTTGACGTCTTGCCTTACATCTGCATATGAATCTAAACCTGGAGTTCCAAAAAAGAATCAATAAATAAAACCGTCATGTTCCTAAAACATGACGGTTTTTTAATCTAATATCGGAAAGTTTTTTTGTCGTAATACTTCATAAAGAACAATGGCTACCGTATTTGATAAATTTAATGAGCGTACCTTTGACCCCATCGGCACCTTAATGCAATGTTCTTCTGCTTGTTGCAGCAATGTTTCTGGGATTCCATTTGTTTCTTGACCAAAAACTAAAAATATATCTTCTTCTATATGCTTAAAATCAACATCTGTATAATATTGTTCCCCATAGTCTTCAACAAAATAAAAAACGCCTCGCTCATAACGAGAAAACAATTCATCAATATGCTCGTACTCTCTAATATTTAAATATTTCCAATAATCTAAACCTGCTCGTTTTACTCTTTTATCAGTAATTTCAAACCCTAAAGGATGTATTAAGTGAAGCGTTGCATTTGTTGCAACACAAGTTCTGGCAATATTACCTGTATTTGCAGGTATTTCTGGTTGATATAAAACTATGTGGATAGCCATGTCAAAATATCTCCATTTCCTATGTATCAATTTGAAAAAATTTATAAGCTGTATTTTCTGTCCATGCTAAAGAATCTTCATAAGACCAATATCGATGGCGACTAAAATTCGTATGGGCATTAACAAGGGGTTCATTGTTATCATCTTTAACGACGACAATCGCTTGGTGATCCCACCTTCCATCACCTTCAAAATCATAACAAATAATATCCCCCGGGAGCAACTCCTTTGGCGAAAAAACTTCCTTTCCCTTTAAGCCTTTTTTTGAACTACTTAATAACCAGCGTAATGAGTGGGCAACTGACCAGCTAAAACTCCAATTTTCATCTGTATACCACCAACCGGTTTCCCGATCATGAAAGCCCCACATCTTTGCTTCTCCTGCTAGTAAACATTGGGAGACAAAATTTGTGCAATTATTTGGAAAGTCTTTAAAATCCGGATTGTACTCATTCCACCACCGTTCTGCATACTGCACGGCCTTTCGTCGATTAAAAGGTTTTTCTATAAAACTATCACTATTCTCTCTTGCAGCTGGCGGAGTCTTTAATTCGTTCTTTTCCTTATTCAAAGGTTTTTCCTGCACATAATGGTTCCCTTTCGTTGAATGTACATAGGGTAAAATTCTTTCTTCAATATAAAGATTTCCCGCTTGTTGAAAAAAGATTTTCAAATGTAATAGATAACGATATCTACTGCTCCGCCCAATTTTCTGCTTTTGAACACATCTTATTCTCCCTTGAAAACGAACAATTTTAACTGACCGTCTTTTTGCTAACCTTTTCAAACGATTTAGCCATTCATCCTCATAATCTCCAAGGCAAGCACGTACCCAATAGTCTCGAATTAATTCCATCTTTCCCTCCTAGTATAAACTTATGCTTTACGTTCATGAAAGATGTTCTAACTCGAGTAAAAATGCTTTTTTATCAAGGCCTCCACCATAGCCTGTTAAGGAACCTGTGGAGCTAATAACTCGATGACATGGAATTATAATAGATATCGGATTTTTATTTAATGCTCCACCGATCGCCCGAACGGCTTTTTCATTGTTAATATATTCTCCAACATTTTTATAGGAACACGTTTCTCCATAAGAAACTTTTTGTTCGATAGTTTCCCAAACAGCTTGTTGAAAAGGGGTTCCGAAAAGATCGTAAGGCACAGTGAAGTGTTTTCGCTTTTCAGCAAAGTATTCGGTTATTTGTTTCCGCACTTCCTTCGTCACTTTATTTTCATGGATAAAAGTAACTTCTCCGAAATATTGTTTAAACCAACGGTCTGCTTTCTCTAGAACAGCTTTTAAATCGCCAAAATCGAGTCGGATGATATGGTCATCCTTTGCAATAACAATCATAGGTCCAAGTTTTGTCTCAAAAGTCTCGTAATTTAACTTCATTTTTACGCCTCTTTTTCATATTTTTCCCTAAACGCTAAACCCTTTTCCATTTCATAAATAACCCGTTCATCCGTTTCCTTAGCTAACGCTTTTTCGATTGCTTCAAAGGCTTTTTCCGTTCCAATTTTACCTAAGGACCAAGCAGCTGTTCCTCGGATCATCGGTCGGACATCCTCTGTCATGACAGCGATAAGTTCATCTACAGCTGTTTTGTCACGATAGTGAGCTAAACCTAACATCGCATTTCGTTGTAATGGATTTTTCCCTCGCCAAAAACCTGAAACATGTCCAAACGTATTTCTAAACTCACGGTTAGACATTCGGAGCATAGGCTTTAATTTTGGTTTTGCGACTTCTGGTTCTGGTTCGAATTCTTCATGAATATGAAAGTCTATTTGTCTATTCCACGGACAAACAGCTTGACAAGTATCACAACCATAAACACGTGTCCCGATCACATCGCGGAACTCATCTGGTAAAAAATCCTTTGTTTGTGTTAAATAAGCGAGACATCTTTGAGCATTTAATTGTCCCGGATTAACGAGGGCTCCAGTCGGACAAGCATCTAAACAGCGTGTACAATCACCACAACCATCCTCAATTCGTTCATCAGGAACAAAAGGTATATTTGTAATCATTTCACCTAAATAAACAAAGGATCCATACTCCTCTGTAATGAGTAATGTGTTTTTTCCACTAAATCCTACTCCTGCCCGTTCTGCTACGGCCCGGTCTGATAGTTCCCCAGTATCCACCATAATGTCACTTTCTAATTCAGGATAACGACCCTTAATAAACTCCCTTAATTTCTCTAATCGGTCTCGTAATACATGGTGATAATCCTGCCCCCAGGATGCTCGACAAAATATACCTCGGCGATTCTCCCTCGTACTTCTCGGCGGATTTTTAATTTTAGAGGGATAGGCTAAAGCGATTGAAATAATTGATTTTGCCCCTGGTAATAAACGCTTAGGTTCCGTCCTTTCTTCAATCGTACCTTTCTCAAAGCCTGACTGATACTCAAGCTCCTGTTGTCTTCTTAAACGTTCTTTTAATTCTGTGAAAGGATCAGCTGTCGTAAAACCTATTTTATCGATGCCGATTTTTTCACTATATTGAATAATATCCTCTTTAAATTGTTGGATATCCATGAATATACTCCTTTAGTTTCACATATTTACCCGTACAAAAATATAAATATTGTACGATTACCTTCATTATAATATATGTAGTCCAATTATTTCATTAAACCCGACTATTATTGTGTACAGTTCATTAGATTTACAAAAGATCAGATTATCGGTAAAATGAGGAATAGAAAAAGGGAGGCGAATAATTTGTCAGTGTATCCAATCATACTCAGCCAAAAACAGTTTGCTCATAAGGATGAGCTCACATATCCATTTGAAGAAAGAGGACTTCAATTTGGTGATGGCGTCTATGAAGTTATCCGCATTTATGAAGGGCGAACTCACTTACTTGAAGAACACGTTGAACGGTTATTTCGCTCTGCTGAAGCCATTCATCTTTCACTTGATTACACCGTTGATGAATTAGTTAAGACGCTAGAGAAGCTTATAACAGAAAACAAAATGACATCCGACGGAAAAATTTACTTGCAAGTTACGAGAGGTTCAGCAAGACGGGATCACGTTTTTCCCGATGAGTCTGTGGAGCCAAACGTTTATGCTTATATCGAAGATCTCCCACGAAATTTAGCAAGCTTACAATCGGGAGTTTCAACGATTACTCATGAAGATATTCGTTGGGATTTATGTCATATTAAAAGTTTAAATCTTTTACCAAATGTCCTAGCTAAGCAAGCTGCCAAAGAACAAGGAAGCTTTGAAGCTATTTTGCACGAAAACGGAACAGTAACAGAAGCTAGTTCTGCGAACGTCTTTTTAATTAAAGATGGGAAAATTTATACGCATCCAGCGACAGAAAAAATATTGCGAGGTTGTGTCCGGATGAAAGTGTTTGAGTTAGCGGAAAATCTTGATCTTCCTTTAATTGAAGAAAGTTTCACGATTGAGGATATTCAACAGGCTGATGAAATGTTTTTAACAAGTACTACAGCAGAAGTGATGCCTATTGTAAAAGTCGATGACATACAAATTGCTAACGGTACTCCAGGAGAAATTACGAGAAAATTACAAGCAGCTTATGAAGAAGATGCCCAAATTACAAGGAGCACGATTATTGAAACTGCATAACCAAATGGTTCATGAGATTTATCGAAAGATTGATAGACTCTATCAATCTTTCTTTTTTTATCTTTTTTAATTGATTAGATTCTCGAAATAGATTACGATATAAAAAAGTTCATAACTAGGAGGATTCATATGACAAAAGTAAAACGTAAAATGATGGTAGAAGATTTACTAAAGTTTTCGATGTATAGTGACCCACAATTTTCACCCGACGGGAACTCATATGCTTTCATTAACACACGGATGAATGAAGAGAAAAAGTACGAATCCCACTTACATGTTCATCACTTAGATGAAGAGACTCCGAACCAATGGACATCCCACGATAAAAGAGACAGTCACCCAAGATACTCCCCAAAAGGAGATGTCATTGCTTTTCAATCGACAAGAAGTGGAACACCACAAATCTGGCTTATTCCAACGACTGGTGGAGAAGCAACACAACTGACACACTTTACTTATGGAGCAACTTCCCCCGAATGGTCTAAAGACGGAAGATTTATTATTTTCCAAGCCTCGCTTGAATCTGATGCCGATGTGACAAAGCAACAAGAACTTACCAAGGAAGAAAAACAACAGGAAGCTGAACAATTAAAAAATGAACCTCTCGTTATCGAACGTTTAAAACATAAATCTGATGCCGGAGGATTTAAAACTCATCATCGACATATACATATTGTTATGTATGACACTGAAGAACAAACTTTTACACAACTAACGAGGGGCGAACACGATCATTACTTTCAAGATATATCACCATGTAATTCAACGGTATTATTTACCGGTAACTTAAGTAAAGATGCTGATTATGAATTAATCACTCATTTATACACATTAAATGTCACAAACAAAGAAGTCACTCAGTTTACTGAAAAACCTGGGACCTACGGCGGAGCTAAATTTTCACCAGACGGAAAAACGATCGCCTGTTTAGGCCATGAACAGCAATATGACGGAGCAACCCTTTCAGAACTGTATCTTTTTGATGTTGAAACAAAAGAACGCACTTGTTTAAGTAAAGACTGGGATATTCAATTTGGTAATTTAATGGTCGGCGATATGCGTATGGGTGCGACTTCATCAGGACCTGTTTGGGACAAAACAGGAGAGAACTTATTTATCCTCACAACCTCTGAAGGTAAAACAAGCTTAAACAAAATTAGTACTGCTGGAGAAAAAGAAGTAATTTATGATGAGAACAACCACGTTTACGGATTTGCTTATGATGAAGTGCAGGAACAATTTATCGTAGCCATTAGTACACCAACAGAACAAGGGGATTTTTATTTATTAGAAAAGGATGTAGCAAAGCCAAAACGTTTAACAAAAGCAAATCCCTTTTTAGAAGACATTCAACTAAGTGAACCGGAAGAATTATCAATTACAGCAGAAGATGGCTGGGATATTCAGGCTTGGCTTATGAAACCCTATGGCTATGAAGAAGGTAAAAAATATCCCCTTATCTTAGAAGTTCACGGTGGCCCCCATGTCATGTATGGACGAACCTTCTTCCATGAAATGCAAGTACTTGCGGCAAAAGGTTATGCTGTCTTATTTGCCAACCCACGAGGAAGCCATGGTTATGGTCAAAAGTTTGTCGATGCTGTCCGGGGCGACTACGGTGGCAGTGATTACACAGACTTAATGTCTGCCGTCGATTATGTCGTCGAAAATTATAGTTTTATTGATGAAGAGCGCCTCGGCGTAACCGGTGGTAGTTACGGCGGCTTTATGACTAACTGGATCGTCGGACAAACAGATCGCTTCAAAGCCGCTGTCACCCAACGTTCTATTAGTAATTGGCTTAGCTTTTATGGTGTTAGCGACATTGGATACTTCTTTACAAAGTGGGAGTTAGGCTACAACCTGCTTGAAAATCCTAAAAAATTGTGGGAATTCTCACCAATAAAATATGCAGAAAACGTAACAACACCATTATTAATTTTGCATAGTGAACTAGATTACCGTTGTCCAATCGAACAAGCCGAACAACTTTTTGTTGCATTAAAACATTTACGAAAAGATGTTAAATTCGTAAGATTCCCCGGGGAAAACCATGAATTAAGTCGTAGTGGCGATCCGAAGTTACGCTTAAAACGTCTCGA
>Ga0209487_1000600_pt1 | contig 32396 bp, 33 predicted proteins | sample Poulit2012_FD_187524 | JGI IMG/M metagenome (GOLD analysis project Ga0209487, IMG submission 187524) | Agricultural soil microbial communities from Georgia to study Nitrogen management - Poultry litter 2012 (SPAdes) (version 2) | ecosystem: Environmental > Terrestrial > Soil > Agricultural land...
CATGCCAATCCAAAAGCCAGACAGATGTTGGGCCGGTATGGGTAGCGCGAGAACTTTCCGAGGCGCCAGCCCAGCTTCGTCGGCATACTCTTCGAGCATTGACGCAAAGGTTTGCGCTTTTCCGCAACCGATGCCATACGCGTCGTTGACCTGTTCGGGCAGTGCACAGGCATGCGCCAGATAGTACAGCACATCTCGGATCGCGATTGGTTCGATTCGATTTTTCAACCAACTTGGTCCCGGCATGACCGGTAGGCGTTCTGCTAGGTGACGGATCATCTCGAAGGACACCGAGCCGGAGCCGATAATGACGGCAGCCTTGAAAACTAAGGTGGGCACTTTACTGTGTAGCAGTATTTGGGCCACGCGCTCTCGGGAACGCATGTGCTGGGAGAGCTGCTCCAGCGCTTTGTTCGGATGCAAGCCACTCAGATAGATGAGCTGTCGTACCCCAGACTGCTCAGCGGCTGTGGCCACCCCGTGAGCAACCTGAGCTTCTTGCTTCTCGAAATCGGCAGAGCCGCCCATGGAGTGTACTAAAAACAGCACCGTGTGGACGTCCTCGAAGGCAGAATACAGCTGCTCTTGTTCTCTGAGATCTGCCTGAACCGTTTCAACCTGGTGGAACCAGGGGCGGTTTTCGAGGTGCTTCACGTTGCGTGCCAGCGCTCGCACCGTAAAGCCTGCCGAAAGTAACTCGGGGATGAGCCGACCACCAACGTAACCGGTCGCCCCTGTCACTAAAACGCGCCTGCCGTTGCCACGAGGTAGTTCAAGTTCCAAAGGGGAGTCTGCCACTGTAGCCATTTGTCCAACTTATGCACGTACGCTGATGGTTCGCTTAGTATCAACTGAAAGTTCACCAGATATCGGCCTAGAACGGTGTTACTTCAGAAATGCTCGTGTTAAGTTGAATGAGTGAGCGCTTGAATTTAAACCGAAGCGCAAGAACTTTATCTAGGAGGTCAAGTGAGTTCAGACGATCAAGTACAGACTCTACTGAAGAAAACACAAGATGCTGATGTCTGCATGTTGACCACCACTGAGGATGACGGTCGGCTCGTAAGCCGACCAATGGCTATCCAGAGCATCGAAGATGATCACACCATCTGGTTCATGATGCGGGTAGATACCCCGGCAATGAGAGAAGCTACCGGTGGACAACAGGTCAACATCGCTGTAGCGGACAAAGGTTTCTGGGCGTCAATTTCTGGAACCGCAATGGCTGTGCAGGACGAAGCACGCAAAAAGGAATTCTGGTCGAAAGCAACCGAGGCATTCTTTAAGGATGCTAAACCAGAAGATCCCGAAATCGTTCTCTTGAAAGTTACCCCAGAGACTGGACAGTACTGGGATTCTCCGGGACTGCCCGCCATGGCAGTCGAGATGCTGAAGGGCCTTACGAGCGATCAGAAAGCCGCTAGCCCTGGTGAAAGCCATGAAGTAGATCTATAAGTTTCAGTACGTATACCTGGACTGGTCTGCGGCAGGCTCCCAAGGTCTGCTGTAGACCAGTTTTCTATTCGTCGCACGGTTTTCTCCTCGAGATTCACCTGCTGTTAACGCGCTCGTGGTTCTATCGTGAGTCGACACATGTATTTCCTTGCGTCGCGGTGCACAATAGAAGTAGTGCCTGTACGCGATTTTCGCCATTTAGGAGTCTGCTTTGTTCGAAGAACTCGTCCCCGATCAGCCCCGCCAGAACCTTCGCGAGTTTATCGACACACTGCGTGATGGTGGCTACCAAGTCACCGAAGGCCACACCCCAGACCCCGACCTGATTGATCCGATGGGCAAAGCTGTCGAAACGTGGCGAGAAAACTACCCGTATGCAGAGCGCATGTCTCGAGATGTCTATGAACGCGAAAAATACAAGCTCCAGATCGAGCTATTAAAGCTTCAATACTGGGCCGAAGATACAGGCCAGAAAATTATCATCGTCTTCGAGGGACGCGATGCAGCCGGCAAAGGTGGCACCATCCAGCGGTTCACCGAATATATGAACCCGCGTACAGCACGAACTGTAGCGCTGAATAAGCCCACCGAGCGCGAAACGGGCCAGTGGTACTTCCAGCGCTACATTAATCATTTCCCAACCGCCGGTGAAATCGTGCTCTTCGACCGCTCCTGGTACAACCGCGCTGGTGTGGAACGCGTTATGGGCTTCTGCACTGAGGACCAGTACCATACCTTCATGAACCAAGCACCGGTGTTTGAAAAGCTTCTGGTGGATGATGGATTTGCACTGATCAAGTTTTGGTTCTCCGTAACCCAGACTGAGCAGCGAACTCGGTTTGCGATCCGCCAGCTAGACCCAGTACGCCGCTGGAAACTTTCGCCGGTCGACCTTGAAGCTTTAGACCGGTGGGAATCTTATACTGAAGCCAAAGAGCTGATGTTCTTACATACTGACACGGATCACGCGCCCTGGATTACAGTCAAGTCCAATGACAAGAAACGCGGCAGACTGAATGCGATGCGGTATTTTCTCAGTCAGTTCGAATACGACAGCAAAGACCACGATGTGGTTGGAGTCCCTGACCCGCTGTTAGTCATGCGAGGTCGTGACGCAGTAGGAGATTAGCGCCTTGTCGACGGCGCTTGTATCGCACCGCTATCTCAGTGGGCCATGAGCACAAAGAACAGGCCCTGACAGGAATTCCTGTCAGGGCCGATCTTTTTTGAAGCTAGATCCACATGGCTGGGTCCACGTATTCAGCCGGGTCGACAGCTGGTTTCGCTTCTTCAGAACTCCGACGTTGTCTGATTTGGGCTGGGATACCGGTGGCGATGGAGTCCGGTGGGGTATCTTTGACTAAAACGGCGTTGGCGCCAACAGCTGTGCGTGCCCCAACGACGACTGGACCTAGGACCTTTGCTCCGGCTCCGACAACCACTTCGTCTTCGAGGGTTGGGTGTCGCTTAACTTTTTCCAGCGACTGCCCTCCGAGCGTGACACCGTGGTAGAGCATGACATCGTCGCCGATTTCGGTTGTTTCACCGATGACAACACCCATGCCGTGGTCAATGAAAAAGCGGCGGCCGATTTGGGCCCCGGGGTGGATTTCAATACCGGTCAATGCTCGGTTGAGTTGCGACAGCAAACGTGCAGGGGTTTTCAGCGGCTCCTTTTGCCACATTTGATGGGCGACACGGTGCATCCACACGGCGTGCAGTCCGGTATAACCCGCCACAACCTCAAAGGTGCTACGCGCAGCAGGGTCGCGATCTTTGGCGGCCTGGATGTCCTCTCGGAGACGACTTAGAATTCCCAATGGTTCCCTTTCAAGACGGAGTGCTGTTATCAGAACCCAACACGAAACTAATCTGAATTATTCTATGCGGTAGTCAGCGGCGGGGTAAGCATTAAAAGCTTCTGCCTTCGGCGACCGAACGTGGCTGGTCTGATTCCGAAGGCAGAAGCTCTAAAGGTCTGGTGTTAGCCGCGGATGTCTTCATACAAGACGGTGGAAATGTAGCGCTCACCGAAGTCAGGGATCACTGCGACAATGAGTTTACCCTCGTTTTCTTCTTTCTTCGCTTCGTCCAGAGCGGCAGCGATAGCAGCGCCGGACGAAATTCCACCCAGGATACCTTCCTTGGTACCTAGCAGTCGGGAATTCTGTACTGATTCTTCCAAGGTGGCAGCGTAGACCGAAGAATACAGCTCAGTGTCGAGTACATCTGGCACGAAGTTGGCACCAATACCTTGGATCTTGTGCGGTCCTGGTTTTCCACCGGACAGGATTGGTGAGTCTGCAGGTTCGACCGCCACAATCTTGATGTCAGAATTTTGTTCTTTCAGATACCCTCCGGCACCAGTCAACGTACCCCCAGTGCCAATACCGGAGACCAAGATGTCGACTTTGCCTTCAGACGCTTCCCAGATTTCGGGACCGGTCGTGTTGTAGTGGATCTCCACGTTGGCCTGGTTTGAGAACTGCTGGGCGAGGATGGAGTTTTCGGTCTCTTCAACAATTTGAGCTGCCTTCTCCACGGCGCCGCGCATCCCGTCGGCACCCGGTGTGAGAACGATTTCAGCACCGTAGGCACGCAGCATGACCCGACGTTCATTGGACATCGTCTCTGGCATAGTCAGCACAACACGGTAGCCACGAGCGGCCCCCACCATAGCCAGCGCGATACCGGTGTTACCGGAGGTGCCTTCGACGATTGTGCCGCCTGGGCGAAGCTTGCCCGACTTTTCGGCGGCATCCACAATCGCAACACCGATGCGGTCTTTGACGGAGTTGGCGGGGTTATAGAACTCAACTTTGACGGCAATATCGGCTGGCAGGCCTTCTGTCAGGCGGTTCAACCGGATCAGTGGGGTCTCGCCGACTGCTTCCGTAATGTTATTGAGCATTTTTGCCATAGTGGCATCCATCCTTTATGAGAGGTGCAAATTTAAAACAGTTCCAGCTATTTACCATACGGGAAACGTCGCAATTCGTAATTATTGAAGCCACGCAGAGTAATGTTTGCGAACGTTAGCAAGCTTTGGGTTGATGACCACCTGGCAGTAACCCCAATTGGGATTGCGTTCGTAGAAGTTTTGGTGTTCTTCTTCTGCCGGCCACCAGGTTGCGCCCTCTTCGATCGTGGTCACGATTGGGGCAGACCAATGCTGTTGGTGGCGTTCAATGGCCCGTTCGAAAAGCTCTTTATCTTCTGGCGACTGCGGGAATAAGGCCGAACGATACTGCGGGCCTACGTCAGCACCCTGTCGGTTTAACGTCGTTGGATCGTGGGACGCAAAAAGAATGTCCAAGATGGTGTCAGCGTCAATAACGCTTTCGTCGAAGGTGACCTTAACTGCCTCAGCATGGCCGGTGGTGGCCGTCGAAACTTGTTCATATGTAGGATTTTCGACGTGGCCGCCGATATATCCGCTTTCGGATTCGATGACACCGCGTGTTTTTCGGTATACCGCGTCCTGACACCAGAAGCATCCGCCCCCGACGATCAACGTTCTATGGGTGGAGTTTTCTTGCCGGTTTGGTTGATTATCCATATCAACTCACAATACAGGACCTGTACCAACAATGGCTAGATCATGCGGGAACAGCGCGATCAGCGCCTAGCCTCCGTCTGGCGAACTATCGTGATCTTCGTTACTTATCTCCCCGGCGATTTGCATAGTTCTATGCGCTCACCGGACACTATCTGGATGACATCACCACGTTCCTTTTCCTTGATGACCAGTGAGACACTATGATGGGCGCGCAGCACGCAGCCTGTGGAGCTGCGGCCTGGGTAGTCGTGGCATCCGACTACGGCATTCCAATCAACGCGATCACAAATCCTCTTGCGGAGACCTTCGGCTGGCTCAGCTGGCTGCCGGAGACTTTACCGCTAGGGCTTGGGTTGCTTGATGCTGGTCCAGCGGGGGTATTGCTGGGAGCCGTGATCTGTGCCGGAGCAGCTCTGCTGCCCGATATCGATCATCACAACGCCTCCATTGCTCACTCATTGCCACCGCTATCTACGGTTATGGCCCGCTTTTTCCAAACTGCCTCTGGCGGGCACCGAAATGGCACTCACTCCGTGGTGGGAGTCCTATTCTTTGGCGTCGTCGCTTGGTTAGCCAGCTTCTTCGTGATCAAAGATGTTGGGGTGTTAGGGGACTTGAACCTCGGGGCTGGGCTCATCGCTATTGTCTTATCAGCATTTGCGTTCAAAGCTTTACGGTTCATGCCAGCTCGCGCACGCAAAGCGCCCTGGGCTGCGGGTATTAGCTTTGGGCTCTTGACGACACTGCTATTCCCGGAAGGCCCCTCTTGGTTAATGACTTGTATAGTGCTGGGAGTCGTGGTGCATATTGTCGGCGACATGCTCACCCATGAAGGCTGCAACTTACTATGGCCGCTGAAGCTCCGAGCTCCCAAATTCGTGAAACGAATTCCTCTTCTGTCTCAGCTGTGGGGTCCAAGAGGCTACCTATCGCTACCTGTGTTAGGGGCGGCCAATTCGGTTCGTTGCTGGGCAGTGACGATCCCTATTTCGCTGGTGGCTCTTATTGGCATGTCTATGGCCGGAGTATTCTGGGTGCAGCAGTTTAGCGTTGGTCTTGTGTTCTAAGCTCTGAAGCTTGGTGACACCCCGTAAGTCTTCAGTCAAGCACTAGGAGAGAATGACGTGCCAAGATAAGACCAGCTGCTAGGGGTTTCTATGGTGTATGGCTACGTCCCAGTGCTAAGTTGGGCTGAAATGCTGAAAGGTGAGCCATATGACGACCCAATTGCCTGCGGGCCGACGGATGCAAAACCTTATCTACCGAGCCGGGTTGTATGGTCGGCGACCCCGGGTGCCAGTAAACAGTACGGCGCTACAGCGTGCGGCAGCAAAGAAGATGTCCCGTCGAGCCCGGGGCTACATCGATGGTTCGGCAGGTAGCGAGGCTACTGCAGCTGCAAACCGCGCTGCCTTTGATCAGTGGCAGCTGACGCCTCGGGTGGCAAGCCCGGTCACCGTGCGCAACACCACGATAGAACTCTTGGGCGAGCAACTGTCATCGCCATTTCTACTAGCACCGATCGGAGTCGCTGAGATGGTCCATCGCAGCGCCGATCTTGCTACTGCGGCAGCGGCTCGCACCACGGGCGTCCCAATGACAGTCTCTACGCAGGCCTCAGTACCGATGGAAAAGATTAGTACCGTCCTTCAGGGTGCGCCATGGTTTTATCAGCTGTACTGGGGGACTAGCGACGATGTTGCCTTCAGTATGGTCAGACGCGCCGAACGGGCCGGAGCCGCAGCCATTGTTGTCACGCTGGACACCTTCATGCTGGGCTGGCGCACGCGGGATTTAGACAACGGTTTCCTACCCTTTGCCCATGGAATGGGTATCGGCCAATACATCTCTGATCCAGAATTCGCCAAGTTGGTCGAGGAGCGTGTGCGCACCGGTACGACAGGGAACTCCAAAGCCACACCGAGGCCGACTCCTGCTGCGCTCCGAGCGCTCATAAATATGAGTAAGCGCTATCCTGGTTCCTTGCGTGGGAATCTCCGGTCGCCCTACCCGCGGGCAGCCGTTGAGACCTTTCTCGATACTTTTTCGCGCACCAACTTGGAATGGTCTGACTTGGCACGTCTGGGGGATATTACAGACCTGCCAATAGTCATTAAAGGCATTCAACACCCCGAGGACGCACAGCAAGCCCAGCGACTCGGGTTTGATGCTTTATGGGTATCGAATCACGGTGGCCGCCAACTAGATGGCGCGACGGCCTCATTGGATGCGCTGGTTGCAGTGCGCAATGCTATCGGAGCAGCGATGCCCGTAATCTTCGATAGCGGGGTTCGCACCGCGACGGATGCGATCAAAGCATTGGCGCTCGGTGCGTCAGCCGTTGGAATAGGTCGGCCTTATCTTTATGGCCTTGCTCTTGACGGTGCTGCAGGAGTCGCCAGCGTGTTGGATTATTTTCGTGCCGAGCTAGATATCAGTTTGGGTCTGATAGGCGTTACTGACATCAATGATCTTAGTACCGAGCATGTAGAACGTGTTGATGCCCAACGCCACCGAGGCGCAGGGGCTTAGAATACGGTCCTTCGCTGCAGACGTTTGGGCATCAATCTCTAAGCAATCCAGATGTGGGGGAGCTTTTCGAGGTAAGTGTCTGGTGGGACTGTCATTGCTGAGACATACGGGGAATGCTCAGAACTGTAATCTAGGATATCCGGAACACAACTCGAGTCAATGCAGTGTTCTGCGAAAGGCCCACCGTGTCTGAAATCAGCAGTTTCCGTCCGATCATCGATTTTCTCCGGCATGCTCATTCCGATGAACTTTTATTCACCACCAGGCCTGCTCAGGGGGATCACCGGAGTTTTATCGTGGAGGCGGCTAAACAGCGCGACTTGACTGTCAAGAATTTAGGGCGAGATCATATTGCTTTTCTCGATGGTGGCCGAGCAATAGGTGGCATGTATAAAACGGTCACCTCGCTGGTGAGCCATGCAGCCCTAAGCGTGACGAATTCCAAGAAGCTAACGAAAGAGATATTTTCAGCGGCACAGTTACCGGTGCCAGTGGGGCGATCTTTCACGCCTGACCACTTCGATGAGGCACTGACGTATTTCCAAAATCGCCGCGTGCCCGTAGTGGTAAAACCGGTCACAAGTAGGTCCGCGACGGGTATAACAACCAACGTAAAGTCTCCCGACGAATTTCGCGTGGCGTGGACTCGTGCCGTAAAAGCTGCGACTGGTAAGAATGGGGTAATCGTCGAACACTTCGTCACCGGTCTGAATATCCGTGCTTTTGTGGTAACGGATCGTGTGGTGGCCGCCGTGGCCCGAGTACCCGCTTTTATTGTGGGTAATGGGCAAGACTCTTTAGGGACATTGATTGAAGCGAAAACGGCTTTACGGGCTGAACATCCCTACTTGCAGCGGCTACCGATGCAGGTCGACACCGATTGTCCAGACGAGCAAAATCTGACCTATACATCGATTCCGGAAGCCGGGGCGCCCGTACTACTCAACGATTCGGTCGTGATCAAGCAGGGTGGTGAACCGATTGACGTCACCACTATGCTCTCTCCGGAGTTGCAAGAACTCGCGGTGCGTGCTGCACTGGCCATACCGGGTCTGACGGTGGCCGGGATCGATCTCATCGCAGCATCGCCCAGCTCAACAGATGAGGCCGTGGTCCTGCAAGCGAACGCAGCCGCGAACATTTCCTTGCACCACATCCCCGCGTACGGCAAGTCAGTGGATGTAGCGGGCGCGATCATTGAGCAGATGATGCTGAGTTCGCCGCGACCACCAGTCAAGGAGCGCCCACCAAAGGGTAAGCGTATTCCGTGGAAAGGGGGTTCTCAGCGAGTGAGCGACCGTATTAGTAAGTCATTCAACCCTCGACCCCGTCCCTCATATTAAATGCGTTCGCGGAGACACCCTATCGAAGAGTGTCTCCGCGAAGGCAGTAAATCGTGCGTTTAGTAACGCGCTGCGGTGTTCATTGGTGGGTTGTACTTAGAGTACTCGGACAGCGAGTTTACGGAGATACCCGACTGTGGGTTGCGTGCCTGAGCGATCTTGCCGTCACCGACGTACATGGCAACGTGGTAGATCCCTGAAGCAGAACCGTTATTCGACCAGAACACGAGGTCGCCCTCCTGCAAGTTGCTCAAGGAGACGTGCGAGCTGGCTCCGGAGAACTGAGCTGCGGAAGTACGAGCAATGTTCTTGCCTTCGGCCGCAAGTGCGGCTTTAGTGAAGCCGGAGCAGTCATATGCGCTTGGGCCGTTGCCACCCCATTTGTAACCCGCACCGGAGTTCACGATGCTCAACGCCTTGCTAACGGCAGAAGAGTTCGAGGAAACTGAGGCAGTGCTGTGGTTGACCAGCTGTGCTGAGGTACGGTCACCCTGGCTGCTGGTGGATCCATTGGAGCTGGTATCGGCCGATGAAGCTGAACCTGAGCTGCCGCCAGGTAGCTGGAGAACCTCGCCTGGATAGATGATCGAGGAACCGGAGAGGCCGTTTTCGCTCATCAACGCATTGAGGGATACACCCTGTGAGCTGGCGATGGAGGATAGCGTGTCGCCTGCTTTGACCGTGTAGGTGCCTGCCGACTGGGCAGTGTTTGCCGAGGTCGACGAGGCCGATGCAGGTGCCGGGGTATCCTCGATTGCAGCGTTAGCAGGTGCCATTCCGAAGAAGGTTGCGCTGGCAGCAGTTGCCAGACCTGCCACGCCTAATGAAAAGCGTTTGCTCCGCTGCGAACGCTGTGCCAGCATCTGTGCCTTCTCAGCTTCAATACGTGCGCGACGAGTTGGGTAGGTCATGTAATTTCTCTCAAACGACGATGTATAAGTTGGACTCTGAGTTGTAGCGGCACTTCCCCGTGCCGTTATCAGAACGTTATCTAGCGTGACAGGATCGTTATAAACTTGCAACTTCAAGAGTGGGAAAAACTAGTGTTTTCATCGCTTGGATATTTTGGATCGTTGCAATGTCAACGAAATATCGCGTATCTCAGAAAACACTGTGATTATGTGAAAAGTTACCTGATCGTTATCAAGTTTATAAACTTCCCGTGATGAAGCGCCTCACTGTCTTCACTTGTCACATCCATTTCGGACACGTTAATAAGGTCGTGATTTCTATCTGAACACCAGGCACAATGGTGTCTATGGCATCTCAGACGTCTTCAACAGCAGCGGTCCATCCAACACTGGCCCAAGTACTTCAAGCTATGGAATCACTGTGGCCACTAGATTTGCAGGCAGGATGGGATGCTTCGGGCATCGTGACTGGCCGACCTGAACAGCCGATCCGTCGCATCCACTGGGCAGTGGACCCCGTCCAAGCTGTGGCCGATGAAGCGGTAGACCTCGGAGCAGACCTCTTGATCACCCATCACCCGCTTTTCCTCAAGCCAGTAACTTCGGTGGCCGCTACGACCTTCAAAGGCAAGGTCGTCCACACGCTGGTAGAGAACTCGTGCGCGCTCATCACGGCGCACACCAACGCCGACTCCGCCGTGGGTGGCGTTTCAGATGTCCTGGCCGAAATCCTGGGCCTTGAAAACATTGAGCCGCTTGCCCCAACCGATGATGGCTTAACGGAAGAAGGTATCGGCAGAGTAGGCATATTGCAGCGGCCTCTACGGCTAGAAGAGTTCGCCGCCAGAGTGTATAGCGCGATGCCGGCGGTGGCTGGCGGCGTCAGAGTTGCCGGGGACCCCGATGGGGTTGTTTCAAAGGTAGCCATCACTGGGGGCGCCGGGGATAGCCTCTTCGACCAAGTTCGACAGCACCAGGCGGATGTTTACATCACAGCAGATCTTCGACATCATCCGGCATCAGAAGCACGCGAACAAGCCATGATGGCATCGGATCGCCCCTATCTCATTGATGTCTCCCACTTTGCTTCTGAATGGCTGTGGTTACCTGCAGGCGCGAAAGCACTGGAACGTGCTTTAGCTGACGAAGGAATGACCGTCACCTCAGCGGTGTCGGCAATCAATACTGACCCGTGGGATTTCATCTTGACCTCCGGCGACGACACGACAACGATCCCAAAGGAAACGGAACAACCTTCATGAGTATTACGGCAACGCCTCACCAACAGCGACAGCTTCTAGATCTGCAAGCACTTGATAGCCAACTCGCCAGGGTGCGAACACAACTGAGCGAAATCCGCGAAGATGAACAGTTAGCAACGCTGCGGCGCGATGGTGCTGCTGCGGTTGAACAGGTTCGACGTCTCCGGGAACGTGTTGCTGAACAGGAAACAGCCGCCCAGGAAGCCGAGCGCGCGGTGGCTGCGACAACGAAGCGCCGTGACGGACTGCAGTCCCGGTTGGACGCTGATGAAGTACCGAGTCGAGATGTCCAAGCCGTAACGATGGAGATCGCCGAATTAACCATCCGGATTGAGAGTCAGGAAGAAGACGAGCTCACGGCGATGCAGGCGCTTGAAGATGCACGCAAGACCCTTGAACGTGCCGAGGCGAAAGTGACCGAGGCAGAACAGGCCGTCAACGCGCGCATCACGACGCTCAATGAGCACGGCCAGCAATTATCGAACCAAGGAAAAGAACTTACCGGGGAACGTGAGGCGCTGGCAAAATCTTTACCTTCGGATCTGGTGAAGGAATATGAGCAGCAGAGGGATCAGAATGAGGGTCTAGGAGTCTTCGAACTGCAGCCGAACGGACTCTCTGGTGCGGGCGTACCGCTGGCTCCCGCTGAATTGCACGCCATTCAGAAGACTCCCGAAAACGAGTTAGCGTACTGTCCCGATACCGGAGCCATTATTGTGCGGAATGCCTCAGGGCAAAACGACTCGAAGTGAGGCCGCTTTTCTCGTCGTTGGGGCCACCAGCTCGACTTCGTAAAGCTCGCGGACCGCATCGGCAACTTGCTCGATGGAGGCAAGCGGCGTCTTAGCCTGGGTCTGCAGTAGATGCCGGGCTACATAGCCTCGAGCTTGTTTTGCCCAGTGAGATACAACTTTTAACTTACCGTTGACGCGTTGGAAGACATCGATCGTCACCGTGCGTAGCGGCGGCGCTTTCCAGAACGGTTTATACGTCGTCGAACGACAATCGATGACGGGACCGGTGGCGAAATCTGCCATTTGATCTGTGAGGCGTTCACGCCACCACGTGCCGATGTTGCCGACGCCAGGCAATTTAGCAGCCGCCGAGAAGCGATACGTTGGGATTCGGTCGGCTACTCGTGTGACACCAAATAATGCCGAGAAGACTAATGTCACGTCATCATCCACGTTTTCTAATGATCCATAATCCAGCGCGTCATAGAGCACGCCGGTGTAAACCTGATGCGCGGGTGCCGTGGGGGAGTCGAGGATCTGCTGATTGGCTGCGATCTCGTGTGTTAGTGTCTTGCCCACTTTGAGGACTTCGTGTGCACCCGCCAGACTCGATACGACTTGCAGTTCTTGTATCAGTGTCCGCCGTTCTCCGGAAAGCTCTGGGAATAACAGGTTGTTGAAGTCTAGAGGACAGCCATTTTTTGGTGGGGTCTTGGCTTCGGACGGCGGCAACAGAATCAGCATGATCTTGAGTTTAGTAGGTCTAATTACGTTCTCTAGACAATCTTGGCTAAAATAAGGAGTTCGGGATGGAGCAGCGGATGAGCGCGACCTATGTCGAGGAAAGTCCGGACACCACAGGGCATGATGGTGGGCAACACCCACTCGGAGCAATCCGCAGGCTAGTGCCACAGAAAGTAGACCGCCTCTGTTTTAGAGGTAAGGGTGAAAGGGTGGAGTAAGAGACCACCAGCGGGCGTGGTGACACGCTCGGCTCGGTAAACCCCATCCGGTGCAAGATCAAGCAGAACACGTTATGAGGCTGCCCGCCCAGTGTTCGGGTTGATCGCTTGAGTCCTGCGGCAACGCAGTGACCAGATAGATGCTCATCGACCACTCGGTTTCCGGGTGGTTACAGAATCCGGCTTATAGCGCTCCATCCCGTCCTCACTATTGGTTTGCGAAAGAACACAGTGTCAAAGCGTCAAAAGAAACGATCTCTGCTGGCTAAACTGCCCCTGCCGATACTGCTTGTCGTAATAGGCATTTACTTCATCGCTACCTATGTACTACCGACTGAAGAAAGCTACGTTCCGGCGGAAGGGACCGCGCTAGAGCAACTGGAAACACGCGAGGTCAAGGGACGCGCACCGCAGACCGGCTACAGTCGCGATGAGTTCGGCAATGGTTGGCTTGACCCAGATGGCAATGGTTGTGATGCACGAAATGACGTGCTTGCGCGCGACCTCACCAACGTGGTCACCCAGGATAACAACTGCACAGTATTATCCGGTGTGCTAGAAGACCCATTTACGGGGGAAACCATCGAATTCACGCGTGGTCCAGAGACCTCTATGGAAGTACAGATTGATCATGTTGTCGCATTGTCTGATGCCTGGCAAAAGGGTGCACAGCAGTTATCTGAAGAGCAACGTGAGCGCTTTGCTAATGATCCGCTGAACTTGTTGGCCGTAGATGGGCCGAGTAATCAGCAGAAATCAGATGGCGATGCGGCGACTTGGTTGCCCCCGAATAAAGCGTTCCGCTGCGAGTTCGTGTCGATCCAAACCGCGGTTAAAGCCAAATACGAGCTCTGGGTCACACAAGCCGAATACGATGCGATTCGAGACACGTTGAGTGAATGTCCATCCCAACCGGTTTATACCAGCGCGGATGAGCTGCCGGTTCTTCGCCGATAGCCACACGAGCGTGCGCGCGCTTCATTCGACAGGTATCCTATGCCGTGAAACGCTAAGATGAAATTGTTTTCCTAGGTTGGCCTGTCCGCCAATCGCACACCCTGCAGAAAAGGACCACATCGTGGCAGATATCACCGCCAGCACGCAGCAAACTCTCCAAGAATGGAGTGAACGTGAGCAGTTGGCAGAGCAGATGGTTCCGCTCATTGGCTCGTTGTACCGCAACAATAACGTCGTAACTTCAATTTACGGCAGAAGCCTCGTTCACCAGTCAGTTGTCGATATCTTGAAGGCTCACCGGTTTGCTCGTCAGGTCGATGAATCTATTCTTCCTGTAGAAGACTCCTATGCCATTCTGCAGGCCATGTCGGAACTGAACCTCGGTGCTGGCGCAGTCGATCTTGCTCGTTTGGTCAACCGCTTCCGCAAAAACGGCGGTGACGTTAAAGAGTTCGTCAAATCCGAACTTGCTAACATCGTGGACAAGAACGGTGAAGGCCTCGGAGAAACCACCGATGTTGTGCTCTACGGCTTCGGGCGTATCGGCCGTCTTCTCGCCCGAAACTTGCTCGACTACGCCGGTGGCGGCACCAAGCTACGTCTTCGCGCCATCGTGGTCCGTCCAAAGACCAGCGACGATATCTTCAAGCGTGCCTCCATGCTGCGTCGCGACTCGGTGCACGGTCCGTTCAACGGCACGATCGAAGTCGACGATGAAGCTCAGACGATTACTGCCAATGGCACCAAGATTCAGATGATCCACGCTTCGGATCCCGCTTCGATCGACTACACCAAGTACGGCATCAAAGATGCCATCGTGATCGATAACACCGGTGTCTGGCGCGACGAAGACGGTCTGGGACAGCACCTGCAGGCCAAGGGCACCTCGAAGGTCATCCTGACCGCTCCTGGTAAAGGAAATCTCAAGAACATTGTCTACGGTGTCAATACCGATGACATCACTGAAGACGACAAGATCATCTCGGCCGCATCGTGTACTACCAACGCTATTACTCCGGTTCTGAAAGTCATCAACGATGAGTACGGTATCGACCACGGGCACGTTGAGACCGTCCACGCTTACACTAATGACCAGAACCTCATTGATAACTTCCACAAGGGTTCTCGCCGTGGACGCGCTGCCGCGTTGAACATGGTCCTGACTGAAACTGGCGCAGCCACCGCGGTTGCCAAGGCACTGCCAGAACTCTCCGGCAAACTGTCTGGCAACGCGATTCGCGTGCCTACCCCGAACGTTTCGATGGCGATCCTGAACCTGCAGCTGGACAGCCAGACTTCTAAGGAAGATATCAACGCTCGTCTTCGTCAGGAATCCCTGGTCGGTCCGTTGAGCAAACAGATCGACTACATCTACTCGCATGACGCTGTGTCGACCGATTTCGTTGGTTCTGACCGAGCAGGCATTGTGGATGGTCTGGCAACCATCGTCAACGAAGGGTCCAATGGCGGCTCAAATTTGATTCTGTACGTCTGGTACGACAACGAGAACGGTTACTCGACACAGGTTGTTCGCGCCGTTGAAAAGATGGCCGGGGAGAACCTTCCCGTCTTTCCAAAAGCTGAAGTAGCAGCCGAGGCGAAAGCCTAAGCCCAGCTACTCTCTCAAGAAATGAGGCCGCCCGGTTGGGTGGCCTCATTTTTGTGGGATTCTGCCCTCCATATAGTGTTATCAATTCGTTGATGCTGAAGCGTCAGCTAGAAAGTCCTTATGTCAACAGCAGTGCTAGAACGGAAACGGTCATCGACGTCAGTCGATGAGAACCTTCCGGTGCGAAGGTATCGTCCTGAACTCCACGGGGTTCGTGGGCTAGCCATTCTCGGTGTCGTCCTGTTCCACCTCTTCGGGCAGGGACGTGTCTCCGGTGGCATCGACATCTTCTTGACTATCTCCGGGTTTCTTTTCACCGCGATGCTGCTGCGTGAGGTGACAGAGCACCACGGCGTGATCAACTTCGCCCGGTACTTTGGTCGGCTCTTTCGGCGCATTTTTGTTCCGGCAGCCATTGTCATCGCCGTGACGGTGCTGGTTGGGCTCGTGGTCTTTCCACCTGCGCAGCACGGTCAGGTGTGGACAGAAGCTTTCGCCTCGCTGTTATACTTTGAAAACATTGAACTGATTCGGTCGCACCTGGCATATGAAGCCGCTGGGCAGGATGTCTCGCCGTTTCAGCACTTCTGGTCATTATCAGTGCAGGGCCAGTTCTACCTCGTCATGCCGTTTGTGGCACTTGGCGCCTATTGGTTAGCTCGCCGCATGCGCACCAACGCCACGCGCGTTATGGGCTGGTTCCTCGTCGCGGTACTTATCGCATCGATGGCTTATGCCATCTACGTCGGCTCATATGCCCAAGACGAGGCCTACCTGATGACTCGCACGCGGGTCTGGCAGTTCGCTTTCGGTGGTCTACTAGCCCTGCTCATCGACCGCATCCAGTTCTCCAGCAAAACCCGGTTTGTGCTCGGGTATCTCGGTCTGGCATCGATCGTGCTCGTCGGATTTGTCCTTGATGGCGGACAACATTTCCCCGGACCACTAGCGCTCTGGCCGCTGTTGGGCTTTGCGTTTATTCTAATGGCCGCGCCACCCAACGCGAATCAGGAGCTGGAACCCCGTTCGGCACCCAAGTTGATGGCAAACCGCTTCTTCGCTTGGATCGGTGACCATGCCTACGGGCTCTACTTGTGGCACTGGCCGCTGCTGATCTTCTATCTGGCTATTCGTGATCGCGAAGCGGTCGGCATCCGTGGCGCAGCCGTTATCTTCATTGCAGCGCTACTGCTAGCAATGCTCATGTATCGTTTCGTTGAGAAGCCGCTGAACCGCTTAGGTAGAGAACGTCGCGGCCCCAAACTGGACTGGACATCGCTGACCGCGGGCGCCACCATCATGGCAGCCGGGGCACTTGTAGCTTTTTCTCAGATTCCTACGACCGGGGACCAGCTGGCCAGCAATCTGGAAATTAATACCGAAACACACCCAGGGGCGCTAAGTATCAGCGATGATGTCCCAGTCGTGGATGCCGAGCCTATTCCGGAGATCACCGAGCTACGCCAACGGCTGCCGGAATATACTCTACGAGGCTGTGGGCAGGATGGCGGGAATGAACCAGGAACCGACGAGATCATTGTGTGTGATGACCAGAACGCCCCCGATAACCCAAGCGCTCGAGTTGCGCTAGCAGCTGGGTCACATGCGGGCCACTGGGAAGATGCAGTTCGATCCATCGGCGAAGCATATGGCTGGGAAGTGTTGACTGTGATCAAGTCCGGTTGCGTTCTGCAGGATGATGACAATCCGGAAACCCGGATGTGTCAATCGTGGAACGAAAACTTTATCGATTGGGTGGGCGAAAACGACATTGACCTAGTCATTACCCCGGGGACTCGCGTCTTCGGAAGTGGCGAAACCATGCGGAAAGGTTCTGAGACCCGCTGGGAGCAGATCACCGATCAAGGGGCTGATCTCCTGCTCGTCCGCGGCACGCCGCGGCCCCGTGAAGGTGGTGCCGAGTGCCTAGAGGCAGAAGGCCCGGTTGACGAGTGCGGAGTAACCGCAGGAGAGGTTGCTCAGGCCAACCCATTGGCTAACATGACTCTTCCCGATGGAACAGGGACCATTGACCTGAACCCATACATTTGTCCGAGCCTCGATGAGGGCGAAGACTCCTGGTGCCCAGCCTTGGTGGGTAACGTCTATGTGTGGCGCGACGATTCACATCTATCTCGCGAATATGTGACCACGCTAGCGCCGAGCTTCGAGCGTGAGATGCACGAGGTCTTTCCGGAGTATTTCGAATAACCAAAACAAAGCCCTTGGACAGTCTCGTGTGAGACCTCCAAGGGCTTTGTTGTTGACGCTGGCTAGTCGTCGGAGCCGTCGGCTTCCTCGTCGTGGCCAAATGGGTCCTGATCTTCGCCCGGCAGCCAGGTCTGGCCTGGCTTCGTCCAGCCCTGTCGGCGCAGTTCCTTCTTCCACCGTTTTGACCAGTGTGGGTTCAGCCGGTTGACATACAACGTTGCGTTGAGATGATCGTATTCGTGCTGCAGAATCCGGGCGAACCAACCGTGTGCCTCAAAGTCGATCGGGTTGTTGTCGACGTCGAATCCCTGTAGCCGGACGTGATCGGCACGCTTGAGTGGATACCCCAGCCCAGGCACGGATAGACACCCTTCGGTTTCTGTCTCCGGGTCGGGGTCTTCCTGGGAAAGTTTGCTTAGTAGCGTCAACACAGGGTTGAGCACCTCACCTTGAGTGGGTGCATCACCGGTGTGCTCAAATTCCCAGGTGAAAATACGCAGTCCAACCCCAACCTGTGGGGCCGCCAGCCCGACACCACGAGCCGCCTCTTGCGTCACGTGCATATCGGCAACTAACTGCCGGATCTCGTCGTTAATTTCTTCTACTTCTGCCGCCCGGTTATGCAGGACCGGATCACCGTGGATGACGATTGGCAGGATCTTTCCTTCAGGCGCCAATTACAACTCCACGATGTCGAATTCGAGCAGTTCAGCACCAGAAGCCACTGGTTTACGAGGTGACCCGTCATCAGAGGCATGGGCTGCCATATTTTCTCGCGAGTCGCGCCAGTTCTCGTAGTCTTCCCGAGATGCCCATTGGGTGTAGACAAAGTACTGGCTGTTGTCACCGGTTGGGCGCAGCAGGTTAAAGCCTTCAAAGCCCGGGGCCTGATCGACCGCATGCTTGCGTGCAGCAAAGCGTGCTTCGAGCTCTTCGCCTTGACCTTCTGGAACGCTCAGCGCGTTAATAACCACGATCGACACAGGGTTTCTCCTTCTTCAAAGAATTCTGGATTGTCACCTTTCAGGATATCCTCGACGAGGACATGAAAGAGCACACATGACACGCAAACCACACTTATCCGCCGGGCTTTTGACGATTCTTGGTGTGATCGCCACGATCGGTGCTTTTGCCACCGATATGTACTTGGCATCGTTTACTGACATTACCGAATCCTTAGGTGTCTCACCATCACAGGTACAACTTACGCTGACCGCGTTTCTAACCGGCATGGGGTTGGGACAGCTACTGTTAGGACCGGCCTCGGATAAGTATGGTCGCCGACGTGTCATGGTGCTTGCCCTGGGTGTGTTTGCGCTGACCTCGATCGCGTTGGTCTTCACTCCAAACATCGGTTATTTCGTTGCTTTACGCTTCGTTCAGGGGCTCTCGGGTGCGGCCGGGGGAGTTCTGGCTCGGGCAATTGCTGTTGACCTTTCGGAAGGTGACACGGCCGTGCGCGCTTTGAGCCTCATCGCGACAGTCATTGGGCTCGGACCGTTGTTGGCGCCACCGATTGGTGGACTGATTGCCGAGCTGTTGGGGTGGCGCGGCGTGCTAGCTGTCCTGGCGGCTTTTGCCATCACCGTGTGGTTGATGGCGGTGGTAGCCGTGCCGGAATCACTACCGGATGAACATCGGGCCCAAGGATCCGTGCTGGGTGCCTATAAGTCGATTTTCACGATCCTGACCAAGCCGGTCTTCTTGCTGTGTACCATCAGCTTTAGTTTCGGTTTTGGGGCGATGATGTCGTATATCGCTGCCTCCCCGTTCGTCGGACAATCCATTCTCGGTATGGGCCAACTACCGTACGCACTGAGTTTCGCACTCTCAGCATCGGCCATCATCCTGGCAAACATCCTCAATGCTCGACTGGCTGTCCAACACAGCGTGGTCACGATGTTCCGAGTCGGTGCTGTGCTATTGGTGCTGGCGGCTGCCTCGTTTGTCGTGATGGAAACCACCGGTACACTGAGCATTCCCGGGTTTGTCGCCACAGCGTTCATTCTGACCGCCGGGGCCGGGCTGACGATGTCCAATGCCAATGCGTTGGGCCTGGCCGAAGCGACGCCATCTACGCGCGGTGCTGGCGCAGCCGTCATGGGTGCCGCCCAGTTCCTACTAGCCTCCCTGGCGTCGCCGCTGGTGGGTCTGGCGGGAGAGACCTCAGCGACTCCCATGGTGGTGGTCATCGCCGTGCTCGTCGGAGTTTCCGTGCTCAGCGGCGGGCTGGCGCGCCTGCGGCTGGCGGCTCGCTAGGCGTCGCGCTGTTGCATGAGTTGCTGGACGGGATCGGTGAAAAAGCCTAAACTCTGGGCGGTGATTTCCGCATCGAGCTGGGCTTCTAATGAAGCGGTCGACGATGCTGCCAGCAGTTTTTTCGACATCGTGACCCCATAGGGTTCAAAACTTCCGATGTGCTCGCCCATCTGTTGGGCTGCCGTCACCACATCGTCGTCAATGCTGGTCACCAAACCCATCTCGAGGGCTTGTTCTGCGGTGTATTCGCGGGCGTTGAGAATCATGTCGGTGGCTTTTGGCAGACCAATGATTCGTGGCAGAAACCAAGACAGCCCTAAATCGCCGCCGGTGATCCCTAGACGGACAAATGGGGCAGAAAAGACCGCTTCCGGGGCAGCCAGTCGGATATCACAGGCCGCAGCAATCGACATGCCCGCACCAACCGTGTGCCCATTGACCGCCGCGATCGTCGGTTGATTCACTCTAGCCAGCGAGCGAATGAGTTCGACGCCGTAGGTCAGCGACTTTGATAGACGCGAAGCCGGGTTGGTTTCAGTGCCCCATGGCTTTTCGTCGCCCTCATCGAATGGCGTTTTTAAATCCATACCGGCAGAAAAGGCACGTCCCGCGCCTGTCACAACGATGGCGCGGACCTCTGGGTTATCGGCGAGTTCCCGTATGCCAGCATTCCATTCGGTCAAAACTTTCGAGGTCAGCGAATTCAGCGACTCGGGCCGATTCAGTGTGGCGGTACCGACTCCATTATGGACGGACAGTTTGATCGACATACGACTCCTTCAAGACACGCTCCAGCGGAATAACGTGCAGGTGAGATAGCTAAGGAATGAGTGATAGTTGAGAACAATGTAACCCAGCGTTACGACAATTTATAGAGGGTGGCATCGTCGGGTTTACTCTAGCAATTCTCATCCCAACATGTGGTACTAACCACTTCGTTGTGCCAAGTAAAACATAGGCAAGGCAGGTGGCATAAAGGGCGGCTCCTGCAGTGACTGTACTTGTCGTGGTAAGTCTGAGAACACTAGCCAGGTAGAGATTTGTGCTCTTCAGGCACTTATATCTCCAGTATGACGCCGGTACAGTTAATGACATCAACATAACCATGTTGATAGATCACGGTCCCTCAGACAAGGAGGAACTATGGGTTTCCTTGGATGGATAGTTTTAGGTCTCATCGCAGGAGCAATTGCTAAAGCGATCATGCCTGGTGAGCAAGGTGGCGGCTGGCTCGTCACCCTATTACTGGGAGTTGTTGGCGCCGTAGTGGGTGGCTGGATCGGTTCGGCTGTCTTCGGTGTCGGCATCAACGAATTCTGGTCACTGTCAACCTGGCTACTGGCCATTGGCGGAGCACTCATTGTCCTACTCATTTGGGGGCTGGTGACTCGCAAACGGGCCGCATAATCGCAAGCCTGTTTGGCGCCTATGCCAAACAGTAAATACCTCCGCTTAAGAGCGGCATGAACCAACTTGGTTCATGCCGTTCTTCTTTGTGACCTCTAAGTTCTAGCGTTAACCCTCAATCACGTGTGAACCGGTCAACCGATCGTGTGGGGCGCGTCCACTTCGGGTAACTACGCCCACGATCATGGCAGCGACAAGTGGGTAGGTGATGACTGCGGTCCCAATGGTTAGAGGATCGCGGTTGTCGAAACCGCCAAAAGCCGCACCGATCGCATCAGTGTGGCCCAACTGCCAGGGCAGAGTTATTTTGATGAGATTTCTGAGCAGGGCTTGTCTGAACGTCAACGGTTCGCCAGTGCGGGCCTCAACCAGGAGCTGATAACGACGTTTGCCTGGCGTTGCTGCTGTCGGTCCAGCTTCTTGCCGTGCTGCAAGAAGGGCTGCAAGGAGCGTTGGCACTGCGCTCCCCGCCAGCACAAAGCGTCGATTTGTTCCTAATCCGGCGCGTTGGGCGATGATGCCTAACGGAGCCGTCGCTGCCGCAATGCCGAGATAGCCAAGACAGTCTCGGGCGTAGGCCTTGGCTCGTCGAGTCGCGAGTGGGTGCACAGTCAACATGCTTGACAGCGTACTGCCAACACCGGCCACTGAGAACACCACGAGCCACGAGTTGATGCTCATATATGCAGCAACAGTCAGATAGGGAGAGGCTCGCCATCTAGGATTCGATCAGCTTCGGGCGTTCAAACAGATTGAAAAATGATTCTGTGGCAGCTACGTCGCCGGAGATGTGTACCTCGCCAGCATCAAGTGCCTCTTGCAGGTCGAGACCTTCAAACATTAAGGCTCGTAGCGTTTCGGGTTCAAGGCCCATGGTCGCTATAGGTTCAGGTGCCTGTCGTCGCTGCATCGTCAGTGAAGTGTCCGTGATGTGAACGGCGATGGAATCGGACCCGATGTGTAACTGGTAAGTGCCGGAGCGGTGCGATCGCTCTAGATCCACCGTTGTACGCATCGCTAGGAGCAATGAATCAACACTCGTTTGCCCATCAGTGGGTGGCTGAGCTCGGCTACCCCAGTCTGCGAGCGCGAATAATACTGGTTCAAGCTGTTCCCCTACGACAGTCAGCTGGTAGACATCTGCGTTGATGGGTGGGCCTAACCGAACCTGTTCAACAATTCCACGTTCGGAAAGACTATCGAGACGCTGTGATAATACGTTCGGACTGACACCAGGAAGGCCACCACGCAGATCTGTGAAGCGTTTCGGTCCTAGGAGCAATTCGCGAATGATTAGCAGGGCCCATCGTTCACCGACAAGATTTAGGGCCCGGGCTAAACCGCAGGGGTCGTTATATTGGCGCATTGATGTCTCGTCCCTCTTTTTGAGTGCTGTCTGACGGTCCTGATTTAGGATAACCTAGTCCTAAATAAATACCTATTCGGGGTTGCCACGAATTGCGAAAGGCGTCCCATGTCAAATTTTCTATTACTCCACGGGGCAGCATCGACCGGCTGGATGTGGCACCGAGTAGCGGCGGAGCTTCATGATGCCGGACATATCATGGCCACACCTGACCTGCCATGTTCCGACCCAGATGCTGATCTATTCACCTACCTGGAAGTCGCGAGGGCAGCAGCTGAACAGTTCGGTGACGAACCCTTCAGTCTAGTTGTCCAATCTATGTCTGGTCTCATGGCCCCCACGCTTGCTGAGCAGCTGCCGGTAGAACGCATCGTATTTCTTGCCGCTATGATTCCTCGGCCGAAAGAGACCGGCTTCGAATGGTGGGAGGTGACCGGACAACGGGATGCGCAACGTGAATACCTCCAAGCACTTGGATTTTCCCAAGACGATGCCCTCAACTCTCAGGTCGTGTTCATTCACGATTTCGACGAACCACTCAAAGCCGAATCCATCCACCACGTACCCGATCAGCATTCCGGTCCCATGCAGGCACCGAACCCGTTCGAAGCGTGGCCATCAGTACCCACTCACGTCATTGCGGCACGAGATGATCGGTTGTTTCCGCTGGCCTTTATGCACCGACAAGCCCAAGACGCCTCGGGGTGATACCAGAAGTCATACCCGGCGGGCACTATGCGGCATTGACCCAGTCCAGTGCGCTGACACAGTTGCTGTTGCAATACCAGCGCGACGCGACAGCCCCGCAATGAGCCGGTAAGGGTACTGGTTGCCCGAAGCCGGTTTGCTCCCACGTCCTGCCAGGAGAACCATGCTAGAAATAACTGCTTTCCAAAACATCAGTCTTGATGGAGTCATGCAAGCACCGGGCCGCAGTGATGAAGACACCCGCGACAGCTTTCCCCACGGTGGCTGGGCCATGGGGTACCAGGATGACGTCATGATGGAGTTCGCGGGCGAATCCATGCAAGGTGAGTCCGGGATGCTATTTGGTCGCCGGACCTACGAGGACCTGCTCGGCTATTGGACGAGCACTGCGGAACCCAACCCTTTTACTGACGTTCTGGTGAACGAAACCAAATACGTCGTCTCGCGCTCGCAAGACACCACATTGCAATGGCCGAATCCCACCTTGCTTCCCGGTGATGCCGTTGAGCACGTGACGAAGCTCCGTCAAGAAACAGACTTGCCAATAACGATCCTTGGCAGTGGCGAACTGGTGCGGAGTTTGCAGCCTGCCGGACTCATCGACCGTTACGTGCTGCAAATCCATCCGATTATTCTTGGCGCAGGCAAACAGCTATTTGGCCCAAGTCAACGGATGAACCTAACATTGTCGCGCAGTATCACCACAAACACCGGTGTCATCATCGCCGTCTACGATGCCAAGCGTTGAGGGTTCTACCGTCTTGTCGATTGACTCTTCCAGACGCATTGACGTCTTCCGGAACCGACCTTACGATGAAGAACTACCCCAAGAGCTAACTAAGGTCCCGGTGTAGCCTACTGCGCTCGCAGTCACTCGTGAGAAGTAACTTATCCTTCGTTGATGCGTCCCTGGGCCTTACGCTCAATGTTCCGAGTTGCCAGAGGCACACTATGCCAGATATCGCAACCATAGACTCCTACCGCACTGAGTTGTTGGGCTATTGCTACCGTTTTTTCGGCAACTATGCAGACGCTGAGGACGCGGTACAAATTGCACTCACTCGCGCATGGCAGCACGGTGAAACATTTGAACAGCGTTCTTCCCTGCGTCGTTGGTTATATTCCATCGCCACAAACGTGTGCCTCGACATGCAAAAGTCGGCGCAGCGCCGCTATTTGCCAATGGACTTGTCACCAGCTGGCGAAGTCCCTGAACGTATAGGCACGCTTGAAAAACGCCCCGAAGCCACCTGGATCGGTCCCTTCGCCGATGATGTGCTCACTGGGGATCCAGCCGAACAGGCCGCGTTCCAAGATTCCATCAGGTTAGCCTTCATCACCGCATTGCAGCTGCTGCCACCACGACAACGTGCCGTACTGATCCTGCGGGATGTCATCGCGTGGTCTGCCCGGGAGTGTGCCGAATTGCTTGACACCACTGTAGCCTCGGTCAATTCTGCCCTCACCCGTGCCCGAAGCACGTTGAACCAAGCCGAGCGGAAACAAGATGAACCCTATGACGAAAAGCTGTTAATGAATTACGTCGCGGCCTTCGAAGCCTACGATGTCGAGCGGCTCGTGACCCTGCTGGCTGAGGACGCCAAGTTCAGCATGCCGCCGTATACGTTGTGGTTGCACGGCCGCGAGGCGATAGAGCAATGGTGGCGAGGTCCTGGAACCATCTGCCAGAACTCACGTACGTTGATTACCCGCGCAAATGGGCAACCCGCCGTAGCTGTGTACCATCACGTCAGCTCAACTCGGTGGGAACCTTTTGCCATCCACCTCGTCGATACGGCCGAAAGCCGGATCACCGCCATTACACATTTCATGGGTGCGGCAGCCTTCCATCAGTTCCAGTTGCCGAGCCACCTGGCTGCAGCAACTTAAAAACTTCGAGCTAGACCGCTCAGTTTTGGATCGCCGCGTCGTCATATGTAGTGCAAGCATTCATAACGCACGAAAGGCAGAACCATGTCACGCAAAGTTACCGCTCACCTGTTTCATTCCGCCAATGGGGTCGTCGAGGATCCACACCTGTGGCAATTTGATGCCTTCGGTGAAGAAGAGGGCGAGGCGATGGCCAAGTCCATTACTCCGGTCACCGATACAGTGATCGGCCGAAAGTTATGGGAGGAGTGGTCAGAATTCTGGCCCGGAGCCGATGATCCGTTCGGTCAGTGGGTCAATCCAATGCACAAACACGTCATCGCCTCGACCCTGCCGACGGACCTACCGTGGAATAGCACGCTCGTCACGGGAGACCCAGTCGAATACGTCCGAAAACTCCGCGAACAAGACGGCGGAGACCTGGCGATACTAGGAGGTATCGAGACGATACGGTCACTGTTTTTGGCCGGTCTCATCGACACGCTGACGCTGACAACGCATCCAGTAGTTGTTGGTGAAGGTCGACGACTATTTGATGAGAGCATCCCCACAACCCGATTGCAGTTACTCGAAGCTGTTCAGACCTCGAAAGGAAATATGATCCTGACCTACGGACCCCGCCAGGGGGCCTGAGGTATCGCACCTACTCTTGATACCCTGAGCATCCGACCCCGTGGGAACGCAGATAGGGTCTGGTTCAATGGCAACACCAGGAGGTTCCTATGATTATCATCACCAACCGAGAAGCTGTACAGGACCCTGACTCCATCACGGCACTCTTCACGGGAGCGGAGCACCAGGCAGATATTTCGTTCTTTTGGGTGGACGCGCCACCGGGGGAGGGACAACAGTTTCATTGGCATCCCTATGCCGAAACCTGGGTGGTGCTAGAGGGCGAGGCCCTGATTGATACTCAAGATGAAGATACGAAGCAGGCCCATCCGGGAGATATCGTTACGGTCTCAGCCGAGACGATCCATCGATATCGTGCTGGCGGTAAGAAGAACCTTCGGATGATATGTATTCATCCTTCGCCGAAGGTTGAAGAGGTGTTTATCTAGCCGGTTAACTCAGCAGGTCCCGTACCTGTGATCGTCCATGGCATGGCAACCATTTATAACCCAGCACATAACCATGAAATGAAATCGGCGTGGACACGTACATGTCCACGCCGATTCGATCGGGGTGAGTGACGGTGTCTAGTTTCATCACATCGTTGACAAGATTTGGTGCGGGTGACCCCCCATGATCGTTGACCGATGAGTCGGGACATCGTTGACATGTTGACTCAATGATCGTTGACCGGTGAGTCGCGACATCATTGACACCGTGTGGCGCGATGATGGGCTATGTCTAGTGCTTCAAAGAATCTTGTTATTGCTCGCTCAGTGGTCGATCAAGGCCTGACCGTCGCCCAGGCTGCTGCCAAGTTTGGGGTCTCCCGTCAGTGGGTCCATCGACTGGTTCAGCGGTATCGCACCGGTGGCACAGCTGCGGTGGCGCCACGATCCAAAGCTCCGAAATCTTAACCCCGGCTCACCAGTCCAGCAATCCGGCAACGCATTGTCCAGCTGCGTCAGGACCTGATCACCGACGGCGCCGATGCCGGACCGGTGACCATTGCTTGGCACCTGGCCCGGGAGGGCTTCCAGGTGCCCTCAACGGCCACGATCCGGCGGATCTTACATGCCGCCGGACTGGTGGTGCCGCAACCGAAAAAGCGCCCCAAATCTTCCTATATTCGGTTCCAGGCCGAGCTACCCAATGGGTGTTGGCAGGCCGATATCACCTATTGGTTTTTGGCCGATGGCACCCGGGTAGAGATCTTAGATTTCTTAGATGATCACTCCCGGTTGTTGCTGACGGCTCGAGCCGCCATGCTCTTTACTGGTGCCGACGTGGTGACCGTCATGGACGACCTGATCAGCACGTATGGGCCACCAGCGGCGACGTTGACCGATAACGGGATGGTCTTCACCGCCCGATTCACTACCCGACCCGGGGCCAAAAACGGGTTCGAAAAACTCTTAGCCGCCCACCACATCCAGCAGCGCAATGGGGCACCAGCTCATCCCCAAACCCAGGGCAAAATCGAACGCTTCCACCAAACGCTCAAACGCTGGTTGACAGCCCGGCCCCTGCCTGAGTCCATTGCCGAGCTCCAAGCCATGCTCACGCTGTTTCAGACGTGGTATAACACCGCTCGACCCCACCGGGCAATCAATCGAGGCACCCCAGCCCAGGCCTACACCGCACTGCCCAAAGCCACCCCGGCAACCACCCCGCAGATCGAATACCGCACTCGCACCGACCGCGTGGATTCCAATGGCAAAGTCACCATCCGCTACGCCAGCAAACTGCGCCACCTCGGCATCGGCCGGGCCCACCGCGGCAAACGCGTGCTCCTGTTAATCACCAATGACCACGTCACCACCTCAGATGCTGACACCGGAGAAATCCTGACCGAACACCACCTGGACGCCACCAAAAACTACCAGCCACCAGTCTGGCGTAAACCCCTCACCGGGTGAACCCCCACCCAGTGCAGAAACCACAAAAGCTCTGGAAGAAAATCTTCCAGAGCTTTTGTCATCCATGTCGCGACTCATCTGTCAACGATGTCGCGACTCAGGACATCGGGGTGAGTGACGGGGATTGAACCCGCGACCTTCTGGACCACAACCAGACGCTCTGCCGACTGAGCTACACCCACCATCACGAGCTCAGGCTCGTAGGTGATTGCCATTTGGCAACGCGTTCTACTATAGCCCAGTTTTTAAATTTTGCCTAATCTTGGTCCCGAACGAGTTCCGGCTCAACGTAGAGCACCAGTTCGTCGCGAATCTTGCGGGCTTCATCGACGGTTGGGCCCGGGGGAGGGACCATGATGGCCTCGCGGTAGTAGCGCAGTTCGTTGATCGAATCAGTAATATCACCCAGTGCGCGGTGGTTCCCAAGCTTCTCGGGGGCCTTCTCATAGGCGTGGGGATACCACCGTTTGGCCAACTCTTTGATTGATGAGACGTCAACGATCCTGTAGTGCAGGTGTGCGGCGAGCTCGGGCATTTCCGCAAAGAGAAACCGCTGGTCTTGACCAACCGTGTTGCCGGCAAGAAGTGCCGTGCGCGGTTCTGGACAGTACTTCTTGACGTAGTCGAGTAACTGTTTCTCTGCCTCCGCGGCACTGACGCCGTTGGCCCACTGCTCGGCTAGTCCATTGTTGCGGTGCATCTCCACGACCACCGGGTCCATCTGCTCTACGGCCGCTGCGGGTGGTTTGATGATGATATCGATACCGTCGTCGAGGATGTTCAGGTCCGCGTCGGTGATAATGATGGCCACTTCGACCAGGGCGTCCACGCCCGGATAGAGGCCGGTCATTTCGGCATCCAGCCACACCAGGTTACGATCTTGATCTTTGGACGCTTTTGAGGCCGGCTCGAATGGTTCTGGGGTTTTGGTGTTCTCCAAGGTATTTCTCCTACGCTAAGGTGTCGAAGTTTAGCCTACCGATCTCCGGTGATACATTTATGCCCAACGTCATTGATATCAAATTGACCGAGTGAAAGCTGTTGATGACCACCTTGGAAAATGCCCGTCGTGGCACGAAGATGCATGCCTGGCCCGCGATTGTCGTCGGGTTTTTGGGCTCGGTGGTGCTCACCATTGGCTCGTGGTCAGTCGGTTGGGTCGCGGCGAATTCAGGTATCAACTCCGCACAATGGCTCGCCCCGTTTCGGACCACTGAACTCGGTGTGACCATTGGCACCGTACTGCTGACACTTGGCGCATGGGGCATGATCTGGGGTTGGCTAAGACTCGGGCGGGTGCTTCGACGTCCGGCGGAAGAGTATCGCGGCAAATATGAATTTGCCCCAGGCGGGTTGCGCATCACGAATTGGGCGGTAGCGATCTGGTCGCTACCGCAATTATTTGCCCTGACGATCTTTTCGCGCGACATGCTGGCCTACCTCAACCAGGGACGCCAAGTGCTGGCCGGGCAAAACCCCTACGCCCAAGGAATCTCGAATCTGCCCAACTGGTTTCAGCTGGGCACTGACACCATGTGGGCCGAAGACGCGACCCCCTACGGGCCGATGTTTTTGTGGATCGAAGCCGCGATCGTCGGCCTGACCGGTCCCGACCAACCCGATGCGGCCATTTTCCTGTTCCGGCTGGTCTCGGTGGGCGGCGTCGCGCTCATTATGTACTACGTGCCAAAACTGGCCGAAATGCGCGGCTGGGATCCGGCCCGAGCCCAATGGATCTCTGCGGCCAACCCGCTGTTCATCATCTCGTTTGTCGCCTCCGGGCACAACGATTCCCTGATGGTCGGCTTCATGGTCGCGGCCATTTACGCGGTCTGGCGGGGGCGCGGTCTGCTGGCCGTGTTGCTGATGACCATCTCGATAGGTATGAAGGTCATCTCGATTGTGCTGCTGCCGTTTATCGGGCTGTGGTGGGCCGGCCGCAACGCGTCGTGGCTGAAAATCTTCTGGTACTGGTTCATCACACTGGGCATCACAGTCGTCATCATGCTGGGCGTTGGGTGGCTGAACGGGTACGGACTGGATTGGGTGAAAGTTATCGCCGGCACCGGATCGATCTGGAGCTGGTGGTCACCGGTCGGCGCCGGGGGAGAACTGCTCCGAGTCGCCGTGGTCGAATTGGGCGCCGGCGACGGCGAATGGGTCATGCCCCTTGTGCGTCTGGCCGGACGGGTACTCTCTGTACTGATCGTGCTCGTCCTGATGTTTGTAGGGACCTACGACCAAATCCTAGCCCGCGCAACCTGGTCGTTTGCCGCCATCGTCGTGCTGTCACCGGTCATTCACCCTTGGTACCTGCTGTGGTTACTGCCGCTTTTTGTGATCCTGGGGATCCGGTCGAACTGGCAACTGCGGTGGGTCATTTTCACGGTCGTATTCTTCACCGCTTATGGGGCCGGCGACCAACTGTATATCTGGCAGTTTTTAGAAATCGGCGGGTGGATGCAAACCCTATCGTGGGTACTGTCCATCCTGGTGGGCCTGTGGGTGTTGTTCTATGATCCCTGGACCTCGCCGATGTTCCGAAACGAATGGCATGTACGACAATCTGTGCGCCGTGCGGTGCTGTCATACCGGCGGTGGAAACAATCGCGTGCCGTCGAGGATTCGGAGGAGGTATGACCAAAACCTACGTCCCCTCGCGCATCGACACCGACCCCGGCCACCACATCCGCGTGGGACTGGTGGCCTCCGTCATCATCATGATCGCGTCCTGGGGCGTAGGTTGGCTACCCTCGGCCCAAAATTCCTGGTTTGCCGGCACCACGATCCTGAACCCATTGCGCGTGTGGACCCCCGGCGTGATCGTGTGTGCGGTCGCTCTGGTGACCGGCGGTATTCTGCTGGTGCGCTCCTGGCTGCGGCTGGGCCAAGCCCTACAACTGCCCTATACGATGGGCGACGACGGCCAGCATCTAGGTAGCGCCAAGGGATCCGCGCGCAAGCACCGCATCCACGACCACAAACTGACCGTGATCAACCGGGCCATCCGCTACTGGACCATCCCGCTGCTGTTTAGCTTTCCCATTTTGTCGCGTGACGTGTACTCCTACCTGGCCCAGGGTCGGCTGCTGCACGCCGGATTAGATCCCTACGGCGAAGGAGTGTCGTCGCTACCCGGCTGGTTCATGACCGGCGCTGACTCGCTTTGGGCCCAATCCCCATCGCCCTACGGCCCGGCATTTCTGCTGCTGTCACAACTCATCTGGTTTGTGACCGATGGCGGGCCCGAATGGGCCGTCATGATCTTCCGGGCCATCTTCGTCGGCGGGATGGCAATGTGCGTGTGGGCCGTGCCCCGGCTAGCCCGCCGCTTCGGCGCCCGCGGTGACTGGGCCCAATGGATCTTCATCGCCAACCCGCTGTTCGGGCTCTACATGATCGCCGGTGCCCACAACGACACCCTAATGCTGGGCCTGCTGCTGACGGGCCTGTACTTTGTCAATCCCAACTGGCAAGACCACAAACGCCGCCGCATCCTGTTGGGCTTTATCCTGCTGGCCTGCTCGATCGCGGTCAAACCGCTGACCGTGTTGGTGCTACCGTTTGCGGGCATGCTGCTTTTGTGGCGGCGTGGTGACAAAATGTCCTATCGGGCCCGGACCAGAGTCTGGGTGCAATCCGTGCTTGTGGTCGGGATTATTCTCACGTTATTTGGGGCGGTGACCGGGCTGTGGTTCGGTTGGGTCCCGGCGATGATGACCTCCGGCTCAGCCGCCTTCCCATATGCGCCATTTGGCCTGATCGGTCTGGCACTGGGGTGGGTGGTCGATCTCATCTGGCATACCGGTATCGAACCGGTCGCCGAGATGTTCTACAGCTTAGGGACCCTCACCATCGCTGCGGTAACCGCATGGCTGGCCCTATTGCCGCGCCCCAAACACCCGATCTTTTCGGCGGCCCTGGCGCTGTCGACGGCCATCCTGGTCGCACCGGTGTTCCAGCCCTGGTACATCCTGTGGGTGCTGCCGCTGTTTGCCATCACGGGCCGGTGGACCGGATGGGCCTCATCGTTGCTGTATCTATTAGTCACGGTGCTGATCGTCGTCGGAGTCGTCGATCAACTATCCGTTGCGCAATGGATCCCGCTGCTGGAACTGCGCCTGCTGACCGGTACGATCGGCCTGGTGGGCATCATCATCCTGGTGTTTTGTGATCCGCTGACCCGGCGCGCCTTCCCGACCCAACAGAAAATCAAAGTCTAGCGCGGCTTACCCGTGCCAGATATGCGCCCGCTGGCCCTCGCGGCCAATGAGGCTCAAGAACTCGACCGGCCCTTCGGCGGTGGCACCAAACCAATGCGGGGATCGGGTATCAAACTCGGCGGCCTCCCCGGCGTGTAGCACCATATCCCGGTCACCCAGCATCACCCGCAAGGTCCCGTTGAGCACATAGGCCCACTCATAGCCGGCGTGCGAGTGTAACTGCAGTTCAGCCCGCGTCGTGCGGGTGGGTAACACAAACTTATAGGCCTGAATGCCGCCCGGGTGCTGTGTGAGTGGAATGATCACGGCCCCGTCCTTACCGGACACCGGGCGCAGGTCAACCCGTGGGTCAGCGGTGCGCGGGGCATTGACCAGGGCATCCAGCGTGATCCCATAAAACTGGGCCAGGGGGAGGAGCTGCTCTAGCGTTGGACGGCGCAGACCTGACTCCAACCGCGACAGCGTGCTCACCGAGAT
>Ga0209487_1000601_pt1 | contig 32396 bp, 23 predicted proteins | sample Poulit2012_FD_187524 | JGI IMG/M metagenome (GOLD analysis project Ga0209487, IMG submission 187524) | Agricultural soil microbial communities from Georgia to study Nitrogen management - Poultry litter 2012 (SPAdes) (version 2) | ecosystem: Environmental > Terrestrial > Soil > Agricultural land...
TACACTTTGAAACCGATTTCGCCGGCGTCGCTGCGCACCAATTGCAGACCAATGTCGTGTACTTGGATGGCGGCGCGATCCTGCTCAGAGCCGGTAATGGCGATTTTGAACTTGCGCGGCAAGAAGGCAAATTCCGGGTGAAAGTGCGACCACTGCCGGATGATTTCACAGTAAGGGCGTGGGTCGACGATCTCGTCCTGGGTCACACCGGCAAACTGGTCCGACGTAATGTTGCGCACACAGTTACCACTGGACTGAGTGCAATGCATTTCCACCTTGGCCAGCTCGGCGAGAATGTCTGGCACGTCGCTCAGCTCTGGCCAGTGCAGCTGGATGTTCTGCCGCGTTGTTACATGGCAGTAACCTTTGTCAAAGCGACGGGTGATATAAGCCAGGTGACGCAATTGTCGGCTGTTAATCATGCCGTAGGGCACGTTGATGCGTAGCATGGGCGCCAAGCGCTGAATATAGAGACCATTCTGCAAACGCAAGGGCAAGAACTCTTCGGGGGCGAGTTCGCCCGCGAGGAAGCGTTCCATCTGGTTGCGAAACTGTGCGATTCGCTGCTGCAGAATCTTGTTGTCGTGCTGATCGTATTTGTACATAACGGCTTGTGTACCTACCTGCCAAACGGTTAAACCCTGACTGCGGGCCGGGTATTGCCCACCGAGCCGCCGCGCGCCCGAGGCGGGAACCCCGGCGAAAACAACCGCGCAGGATACATGAAAACGCCGCCACGCGCGAGATGTCGAGCGCCGAGGGCTGGCGGAGATGGGTTGGGAACTCAGTAAATTGGAGCGCTATTTTAGCAGAGCCGACGTACCGACTGAACGAATGTTTTCCTCTAAGCTCATAGGGATTAGTTATATGCCGTCCGGCGCTTGTTTTTTGATGGGTGCTTGTGTATAAAAGCTTGAAGTGCCTTATTTTCCAGCGGTCGGCGGATTGATTGGCTGGCGGCTGATCCCGCTGAGCCTGAACGTTAAACGGTTAATTTTTCACAGAGAAACGGTCTTATGGACACAGAACAGGTGAACGACAACACCGAAATGAGCGAACGAGCTGACAGCCTGGCGGATGCCTTTGCCGCGGTGGGCTTGATAACTGTTTTCGTCTTAGGCTGCATCTGGTGGATTAGCGGGCAATAAACACGGCGACCGTAAGGCGCCATAAAACCCGCCCAGCAGTAGCTGCCATCCGAGCCTTCCCACTTCCTCTGAGTTCTCGCGTTTTAAGTTGCTCAGTCAACTACGTTCTGTCATTATTCTCCTTTTCTGCGGTCCCAGTTGTGGCTAACGTTTCGGAGAATATGATGTCTGCACCGGCCCATACCCAGCGCGATTTCCACCTACATAACAGCTTTACCTTTTGGATTGGCCGTCTTGCCAATGTGATGAAAGACGCCTTTAACCAGAAGCTGGCCAGTTGGGATGTCACTTACCCTCAGTGGATGATCCTGAACGTACTGCACCACCAGTTGGCGGACACGCCGGCACAGATCGCGGAAAATATTGGGGTGGACCGCTCGGCCGTGACGCGATTGTTGGATCGGCTGGAAGCGAAAAATCTGGCGGAACGAATGCACGACGGGCTGGACCGTCGCTCAGTGAAAATCCTGATGACGCGTCAGGGCGCGGCGCTGATGGACGAGTTGAATGAAGCGGCGCGAGAGCACCAGCAGTTGTTTCTCAGTCAGATGCACCCGACGGAGCTGCGGGCGTTTAAAACGAATCTACAAAAATTGCTGCGTGCCGGGGATGTGGACACGACCAACATCTGGCGGCATTTGTAACCTGGTTTACGCGGTGTGCGGCGTGGACGAAAGAGGGTGTATGGGCTAGAGCCCGGCGCTGGAAAGCACGGCTCGCACCAGAACTACCATAACCACAATAAAAATCGCGGTAAACGTCAGTCCGGCGATCATAAAGGTGTAGATACTGCCACCGCTGAAGTCGCGCTCCCGATTCTTGTTGCTTTGGACGCCAAATGCGGCTGATGCGGTGCTGAAAGCGACTTGAAGGGCGTTGGGCTTTTTACGTGGGGTTTGCTGGTCTTGCTTACTCATAACTCATTCTCTGCGATTGACACTCATTATAATGTGGAGCACTGGTGGGGCGAGATGCCGCGGCTGAGCTTTGACACCGAGAATCCACTGCGGTGCCCTGGTATGCCAGTATCGGCTCTTACCGTCGGGGACTAATGAAGCTCTCGCGAGTCAGCGTCCCAAGTGCGGTGGCGACCAAGTTCAGCACGTAGGGTCTCAATCTCTGAAAGTAGTTCAAGGGCTAGCGCCACGCCAGGAAGATTTAGCTCCAGGTCCCGCTGTAAGTTAATTGCCGTACGCAGGCGTTGCAGGCTGTCGCCACCGAATGTCCAGCGGGCGCTGGCGCGGTTGCGCGGCTCAATAATGCCTTCGTCCACCAGCGCGACGATAAAATCCGCCCGCACACTACAGGCCCGGGTCAGATCGCCCAGCGTTAGCTCCAGCTCATCCTCTACTATACAGCCGCTCAACGTACGCGTGTTTGTCGGTTGCATAATCAGGGCTCCCAATGCGTCCGCGGATTGAACGCGCTCATTTCCGCCATGCGCTTGTAGAGGGACCGAAGCTCCTCGTTTTCAGCCGGCGGCAAGGCGATACTCACCTGCGCATAAAGATCGCCCGGCGTTGGCCCTGGCAGGCCGCGGCCTTTGAGGCGCAACTTGCGTCCGCTGCGGGTATTGGGCGGGATTTTCAGCTCCACCCGGCCCTTGGGCGTAGGCACCTGCACAGTGGCACCCAGCGCGGCTTCCCATGGCGCCAGAGGTAAATCCAGATATAAATCCCGCTCATCCAAACGATACAATGGATGGGGCCGCATCGCGACTTTTAGATACAAATCTCCGGCCCGGCCCGGCCCCATGCCGGGGCCACCTTGCCCAGCGAGGCGGATGCTCTGACCGGGTTTGATGCCCTTGGGGATCTTGACGTTCAGTGTTCGCGGTTGTTTTCGCACTCGCCCGTCGGCGCCGACCACCGACTGCTGCAGCGTAATCTGGCGGGTCGCGCCCTCGATGCTGTCTTCCAAATCGATGGTAATCGTCGCGTGGTGGTCCTCGCCTTGACGGTGAACGCTTTGGGCGCCGGCATGAAAACCGCCGCCGAACAAGCTCTCGAAGAAGTCGCTAAAACCGGAACCGCTGGCGTCTGTAAAGCCGCCGCCGCTGAACTCAAAGCCCGTGTCCCAGCCCGGTGGAGGTTGAAATTGCTCACCTGGGCGCGGACCGCGCCCCAACTGATCGTAAGCGGCACGCTTTTCGGGATCTTTCAGAACCTCGTACGCCTCGCCGACCTCTTTGAACTGGTCTTCGGCGCCCGGGTCCTGGTTGACATCCGGGTGATATTTGCGCGCCAGCTTGCGGTAGGCACGCTTGATTTCGTCCTGAGTGGCATCGCGCTCCAGCCCCAGGGTCTTGTAGTAATCCTTAAATTCCATAATATTCCGCTCGCTGACCCAGTCGACTCACGGTATAGATATGCCGTTTGGACAGCCGGATTTCAATCCCTTCTATTTTATCTCTCCTTGATTCGTCCTTAATCCCCATGGCTCAGTCAGAGGTGCCATTGAGCGTGACAACGAGACGCCGCGCGCCGCCGTGGTTGCGGTGCTCACATAGATAAATGCCTTGCCAGGTACCCAGGTTTGGCCGCCCGTCGGTAATGGGAATGCTCACGCTAGCGCCAAGAATGGAGCATTTGATATGCGCCGGCATATCGTCATCCCCTTCGTAGTCGTGGCGGTAGTAGGGCGCCCGCTCGGGCACAAATTCGTTGAAATGGCTCTCCAGGTCCTGGCGCACTGTAGGGTCGGCGTTCTCGTTGATTGTCAGGGAGGCGGAGGTGTGCTGAATGAATACGTGCAGTATGCCGCAGCGCACAGTGCTCAAGTCGGGGATCTGTTTCAGAACCTCCTCAGTAATCAGATGGAAACCCCGGGTTCTGGGTGCCAGACGGATCTCGGTTTGTAACCACATAAGCAGCTCCTTAAGATCGAATGCTCAATTGTTACCGACATCATAACGCCAGCGGTTCCTCAGTGGCAGTTTTGCCCGCGGTAGCGCCAATGACCGGGTTGTCGCCGTACCGGCCGCAAGCCAGGCCTTGAATTGTCCGCCCATAGCCCCCACCTTTGCGCTAGCCAGTGTTTTCAGCGCTTTGCACTGTCCCACGGCACAGAAGCGGGGCAGGGGCGACATATTTTACCGGGGCTGTGGCCTTTGAGAAATTAGTAGACAGGAGCGAACGCATGACCGTCCAAGCCAACAAAGAAACATTAGGTTTTCAAACCGAAGCCAAGCAATTGCTGCACCTGATGATTCACTCTTTGTATTCCAACCGGGAGATCTTCCTACGGGAATTGATCTCTAACGCTTCGGATGCCGCCGACAAATTGCGCTTTCACGCGGTCAGTGACGATTCGTTGTACGAGGGTGATGGAGAACTTAAGATCCGGGTCAGTTTCGATAAGGAAGCCAAAACCGTCACCGTCTCAGACAACGGTATTGGGATGAACCGTGCCGATGTCATCGAACATCTTGGCACCATCGCCAAATCCGGCACAGCTCAGTTTATGGCTCAACTCACCGGCGACCAGAAGAAAGATTCACATCTCATCGGTCAGTTCGGCGTGGGTTTTTACTCGGCGTTTATTGTGGCCGATAAAGTGGTGGTCACCAGCCGTAAAGCGGGCGACCCCGCCAGCGAGGGTGTACGCTGGGAGAGCGAGGGCGAATCCGAGTTCAGCGTTGAGCAAATTGAAAAGCCAGAGCGTGGCACCACGGTCGAGCTGCACCTGAAAGACGATGCCCTGGAGTTTGCCGATCACTGGCGCCTGCGCAGCATCGTTAAGAAATATTCCGACCACATTGAAATTCCCGTGGTTATGCAAAAACAGCAGCCCGCGGGGGAAGAGGAAAAGGACAAAGAGCCCGAGGACGAGGTCATCAATACCGCCACCGCGTTGTGGACGCGGTCGCGCTCCGACGTTAGTGACGAAGAGTATCGGGAGTTTTACAAACACATCAGCCACGATTTTTCCGACCCGCTCACCTGGAGCCACAACCGGGTAGAGGGCAAGCTCGATTACACAAGCCTGCTGTATGTGCCGTCGCGGGCGCCGTTCGACATGTACAACCGAGAGGCCTCCCGCGGGGTCAAGCTGTATGTACAGCGCACCTTTATTATGGATGATGCGGAGCAATTCTTACCCCTGTACCTGCGCTTTATCAAAGGCGTGGTGGACTCCAACGACCTGTCTTTGAACGTGTCGCGGGAAATTCTGCAAAAAGATCCGCAAATCGACACCATGCGCGCGGCGTTGACCAAACGCGTGTTAGACATGCTCGCGAAAATGGCGAAAAAAGAGCCGGAGCAGTACGCCACTTTTTGGACCGAATTTGGCCAGGTGTTGAAAGAGGGCCCAGCCGAAGATTTCGCCAATCGGGAGAAAATCGCACAGCTGCTGCGTTTCTCCACCACCCATACCGACAAGCCGGCACAGGATCAGTCGCTCGATGACTACATCGCGCGTATGCAGGAAGGACAAGACAAGATTTACTACATCGCGGCCGAGAACTTCAACACGGCCAAGAGCAGTCCGCACCTGGAAGTGTTCCGCAAGAAGGGCATCGAAGTGCTCTTGTTGTCTGACCGCGTGGACGAATGGCTGATGAGCCATCTGGCCGAGTACTCTGGCAAAACTCTACAGGATGTGGGTAAAGGCGAGCTGGACCTGGGTGACCTGGACACCGAAGAGGAAAAGCAGGCCCAGGAGAAGGTTGCCGAAGAGCTTAAACCCCTGCTGGAGCGTGTGAAAAAGGTGCTCGAAGGTGACGTGGATGAAGTTCGTATCACCCACCGCCTGACAGAGTCACCCGCGTGTGTTGTGGTGGCTGAGCACGAAATGGGTGCCCAGATGCGCCGCATTCTGGAGCAGGCGGGCCAGGCGCTACCCGACAGCAAGCCCAGCTTAGAGCTCAACCCCGAACACCCGCTGGTTAGAAAACTGGATCAGGAGAGCAACGAAGAGCGCTTTGCCGATTTGGCGAAAGTGCTGTTCGAACAGGCTAACCTGGCCGAAGGCGCCCAGCTGGAGGATCCCGCAGCCTATGTACAGCGGTTGAATAAACTGCTTTTAGAGCTGAGCAACTAAGGGAGGGCGTTCGTTCCGTGTCCGGGGGCTGGTTTATAGCGCCCTCGGCGCGGCTTCAATCCGTGGTGCGCGTCCTCTTGCGTGCCACAAACTTACCCTATAAGCTAGGCGTAAGTCTTTGAAAATGGACAAAATTCCTGGGGATGTCTGTACAGGGTAGCCTGATACTTTTAACAACTGGGCGCTGCCATGACTAAATCGGAACTGATTGAACGTGTTGCGGAGCAGCAAGACCATCTGCCGGTAAAAGACATTGAGCTGGCGGTAAAGCTGTTGCTGGATCATATGTCGGATGTGCTGGCCACGGGCGTGCGGATTGAAATCCGCGGCTTTGGCAGTTTCTCATTGCATTATCGGGCGCCGCGCATGGGCCGCAATCCAAAAACGGGCGAAACGGTGCCGCTCGACGGAAAGTATGTGCCTCACTTTAAACCCGGCAAGGAGATGCGCGACCGTGTTAATGACAGTCTGCATAAGGGATAATGCAGCTCCTTCCGGAACGCGGTCTGCGTCCTATCGTATTCCCGTTGCGACCTTCTCACAATATGTGCGCCGGAGGTTCCTGAAATGAAAGCGTTTTCCCGGTGGTTGCAGTTTGCTCTGATTGTACTGGCCTTTATTTTGGGCCTCTGGTTTGCACTGGAAAACAGTGTGGTGGTTCCCGTTACTCTGATGGGACTGTCTCTACCGAGCTTGCCCCTCGGGGTATGGCTGTTGGTTTTTGGCGCGCTGGGACTCTTGTTGGGCTTTTTGCTCAGCGCACTGTCGCAGTTGAGGCTTCATCGGCAGCTCAAATCTCGTGACCGGCACCTGGCGCTGTGTGAAAAAGAGTTGACTAGGCTGCGGGCGCAACCCCTGAGAGATTGAGCGCCATGATGGACTTTGGGCTGTTTTTCTTGCTACTGGTTGCGATCGCCATCGGCTTTTTGCTGGGCTGGCGCGCCCGTGGCAAGCGCGCCCATAGCGAGAACCAGCGTTCTTCTCAAGGTTATTTTCGAGGTCTCAACTATCTGCTCAATGAGCAGGCCGACGGCGCCATGGATGCCTTTATTGATGCTCTGGAGGTCACCCCCGAGACCCTGGAAACCCATCTGGCCCTGGGTAACTTACTGCGTCGTAAGGGCGAGATTACCAAAGCCACCAAAATTCACCAGAACCTTCTCGCTCGCCCCAGTCTTACGACGTTGCAATTGCATGGGGCGCAATTGGAGCTGGCTCGAGATTTTATCAAAGCCGGCTTGTTGGATCGTGCAGAAGGCCTGCTGCAGGAGTTAGTGGAGGCAAACAGTCAGTATAAGTCCGAAGCGCTTGAGCATCTGGTGGAGATCTACCAGGACGAGCGCGAGTGGGCCAAAGCCATCCACGTGGCTAACCAATTAAGCCACCGACGTTTTGGCAAAAGCGCCCATGGCCGAGGGCGGGCGCGGGCGCATTTTTGTTGTGAGTTAGCCGAGCAGGCACTGGAGAAAAAAGACGTGATCAACGCCCGGCGTTATCTGCGCCAGGCGTTGAGCTACGATAAACAGTCCGTGCGCGCTAGCTTGTTGTGGGGCGACATGGAATACCAATTGGGCAATTACCGGGAAGCGCTAAAGCTGCTGCAAAAAGTTCCGGTACAGAACCCGAACATGATCATTGAGTCACTGGATTTGGTGTGCGATTGCTACGACAAGCTCGGTGATAAACGCGGCTTACACCGCTATTTGCAAGAGCTTCTGACCCACTACCCGAGCAGCACGCTGGTGATTCGTATCGCCGAAGAAATCCGCTGGGCTGAGGGCGATCACGCAGCGGCGGACTTTATTGCCCAGCAATTGCGCCAACGGCCAACCATCAAGGCGTTGATTCGACTCATCGAGCTGCACCTGTTGCGCTCCGATGGTCGTGCACGGGAAAACCTCCAGCTGTTGAAGCAGCTGATGGAGCGGGTTCTGGAAGCAAAGCCGGACTACAGTTGTGGGCAGTGTGGATTTACTGGAAATCAACTGCACTGGCTGTGCCCGGGTTGCAAGTCCTGGGGGACCATTACAGCGATTACTGGCGTGGAGGGCGAATAACCGCATCAGCACCGGCATCGCTTGGTGGTTATCCAGGTGAAACTTTACGCCCACTCCCCTATAATGGTGCGCCGCTAAGCCGCAGCCCGCGGCCTAACGCCAGGCGTTACGATTCAAATATTTGCCTCTTTTCCGACACGGAGATCTATTGTGAAAGCACCCGTTCGAGTTACCGTCACCGGCGCCGCTGGTCAGATCAGTTATTCCCTGTTATTCCGAATTGCCGCTGGTGAAATGCTGGGCCAGGATCAGCCCGTTATTCTGCAAATGCTGGAAATCACACCGGCGCTGAAGGCTCTCGAAGGGGTAGCGATGGAGCTGGACGATTGTGCTTTCCCGTTGTTGGCGGGCATGGTGTGCACAGATGATCCTGAGGTGGCGTTCAAAGATGCCGACTATGCGCTGCTGGTGGGCGCACGGCCACGGGGCCCTGGCATGGAGCGCAAAGACTTGCTTGAGGCCAACGCCAAAATATTTTCAGTGCAGGGCAAGGCCATCAACGACCACGCCTCGCGGGACATCAAAGTACTGGTGGTGGGCAACCCCGCCAACACCAATGCGCTGATTACCCAGCGCAATGCGCCCGACATTCATCCGAGTCAGATTACCGCCATGATGCGCCTGGACCACAACCGGGCTCTGACTCAGCTGGCTCGTAAGACCAATAGCAGCGTCAACGATATCACTCAGGTTGTGGTTTGGGGCAACCATTCTTCCACCCAGTATCCCGACCTTCATCACACCCTGGTGAAAACCGAAAGCGCCATGGATTTGGTGGAGCAGAGCTGGTACGAAAATGAATTTATCCCCACCGTGCAAAAGCGTGGTGCCGCGATTATCGATGCCCGTGGCGCTTCCTCTGCGGCATCAGCGGCCAACGCCGCTATTTTCCATATGCGCGACTGGGTACTGGGCTCGCCAGAAAATGACTGGGTCAGTATGGGCGTATACAGCGACGGTAGCTATGGCGTGGAAGAAGGGCTGATTTACTCCTTCCCCTGCGTGTGTAAAGACGGCGCCTGGCAGATTGTGGCGGATCTGGAGATCAACGCCTTTTCCCGTGCGCGTATGAAGGCTACTGAACAAGAGTTGCAAGAGGAACGGGACGCGGTTAAGGATCTTTTGCCTAGCTAAATTTGCTAGGCAGCGCCGAGAGTTCCGCTTTGGCGGTCCACTCGGCGCCGATCATAGCAGCTCCCACCGTTTTACCCGTCCGATCTCACCGTTGTCTCGACCGGGCAGGGCTCAAGCTTCGCTGATTCTCATCCAAGCAGTGCGGGTTTCGCCGGCGTCCAAATGCCAGGCTTCATCCAGTACCGCGCCGCGTTCAACACAAATAAATCCCTGTTCGTTACCCGCCCCCACATCGGCCATCGCGGCCGCATTGTCCGGACCGGGATTCCAGGTAATGACACTCGGGCACTGGTCGTGCTCGATGCGAATCGTGGGCTCACCGGCGATTTCCACGGCTTGCTCTATCCCTGGGAATACTCTGTCCACCTCTCCCACAAAACCCAAATCCTGATCCTGAGTTTTGGTGATTAACTGTTCCAAATTGTCGCGGTAATCACGCCCGGCCAAACCTTTGACCCGCGCTTGCTCCAAGATGCGTACTGGAAAATAACTATGAAAAGCCCAGCTGAAGTCAAACGCCTGGGAATCGCGGTTGGTAACGCTTAGTTGTATGTCTACGTGCCGGCTCAGAGTCATCCGCAACACACAGGTAAACGCGTAATCAAACAGCGGGCCCGGCTCGCTCACCAATTCAAATGTCAATTCACAGCGACCCTCGTCATTTTCCGCCACTTGGGTTAGCTCCCAGTTTCGGGTTCGGGCGTATCCGTGTTGGGGTTTGCTGGCGTCTGTTGGGTGCGGACCAAACCAAGGTAGACACAGTGGAATGCCGCCGCGCAGTGCCGAGCCCGGATTGAACCGACACTGCGGGCTGAGCCACAGCAACGGAGTGCCGGCCGAGTTTTTAAATTCCAGAATCTGGGCGCCTTGTAACGCAATCACCGCCTGACATAGGGGGGATTTTACTTGAATCAGCGGCAGCCCTTGGCCTTCGGATTCGGGATATAGCTCCTGGCTGTTGGTGAGAGAAACAGTGCGGTACTGACTCAATAACGTCTCTAAAGCAGACATAGAATACTCCAAGACCGTGGGACCCAAACCGCATAATTTTACGCCAACCCGGCTCTGAAACGCTATCCGGTGCCGAAGATTAGACATGAGTTAGCGAAACTTTACGCCAACCTTTGGCTTCAAGGCCTACAGCCAGTATCATGCCGGCTGAATTGAAGCAGACATAGAGATAAAATGACGCAACAACATTTTGTAACCGGCCAGCGCTGGGTTAGTGATACGGAAGCTGAGCTGGGCCTCGGCATTGTATTGGACGTGGAAAATCGCCGTTTGACGCTGGGCTTCCCAGCGGCTGGCGAACGGCGCACTTATGCCCTGGACAATGCGCCAGTGAGTCGGGTTCGATATCAAACCGAAGAGAAGGTTCGTCATCAAGACGGCACCCTCATTACCATTACCGAAGTGCTTGAGCAGGGCCATCTGCTCGCCTACCGGGGCTTTACAAAAGATCATGTGGAGCATCTGATTCCAGAGTTTGAATTGGACAGCTTCGTGCAGTTCAGTACGCCTCGGGAGCGGCTGTTCTCCGGCCAGATCGACAAATACACCCACTTTGCTCTGCGCCATCAGACACAGGAGACAATGCATCGGCACCAGCACAGCGCCGCTTACGGTTTGGCTGGTCCCCGGGTGCAGCTGTTGCCCCATCAGTTGTATATCGCTAAAGAAGTCGCCAGCCGGCACGCACCGCGCGTGTTGTTGGCCGATGAGGTGGGGCTGGGTAAAACCATTGAGGCGGGGCTGATTGTTCACCAACGCTTACTCAGCGGTCAGGCGCATCGGGTGCTGGTGGTGGTGCCCACCAGCTTGCAGCATCAGTGGCTGGTGGAGATGCTGCGGCGGTTTAACCTGAGCTTTACGCTGCTGGACGAAGAACGCTGTCAGGCGATGAACAGCCTCGATGATATCGATCCAGCGCTGTTACCCGATGATGAAGAAATTATTATCGACGAGGCCGACGATAATCCCTTTGAAGATGCGCAGTTGGTCATTTGCGCCCTGGATTTCCTCACCGACAATCCGACCCGCTATCAGCAGGCGCTGGACGCGGGCTGGGATATGTTATTGGTGGATGAAGCGCATCACCTGGCGTGGAGCGAAGAGGCGCCGAGCGCGGCCTATCAATGTATTGAAGGGCTCGCCCGGGAAGTTCAAAGCCTGCTGCTATTGACGGCTACCCCAGAGCAGCTGGGGGTTGAAAGTCACTTCGCTCGCTTGCGTTTACTCGATCCTCACCGCTATCAGGATTTGGAACAGTTCATTGCCGAGGAGCAAAATTACCAGCGCCTCAATGATCAGGTCCAGGAATTGCTTAGTGTTCGCGATGCCGGAAAACAGCCTTCGGTTGACCATTGGGATGTCCTTAGCGAGTATCTGCCGGCGGACACACTGACCCAATTACAGCAACAGATCGAGCAGGGCGAAACGGTATCCGCCCTTGACCGGGCCGTTGAGCTTCTGCTCGATCGCCATGGCACTGGCCGCGTTCTGTTTCGCAATACCCGTGCATCCGTTAGTGGCTTTCCGGTTCGAAAATTACACACCTACGCGCTTGATCTGGACGATGAAGTGCTGCTGGCATTGGCCTCTGAACCTTTGCACCAGCAACTGTATCCAGAACAGTTTTGGGAGCAGCAAACCGATACCGACTGGTGGTTGCAAGATGCCAGGGTGCAGTGGCTGAGTGAATGGCTGCGTACACGACGCCATCAGAAAACGCTCGTGATCTGCGCCAGCGCCGATGTGGCCCAATCCCTGGAAATCTATCTACGTCTGCGCAAAGGCTTGCCGGTTGCGGCGTTTCACGAAGACATGACCCTAATTGCCCGGGACCGGGCCGCCGCTTATTTTGCCGACCACGAGGATGGCGCTCAGGTGCTGGTCTGTTCGGAGATCGGCAGTGAAGGGCGCAACTTCCAGTTTGCGCAGGATTTGGTGCTTTTTGACGTGCCGCTTAATCCGGATTTGCTCGAACAACGTATCGGCCGTCTGGACCGAATTGGTCAGCCCGGCGACGTGAACATTCATGTTCCTTTTTACCGTCTCACCGCCCAGGAACGCCTGTTAACGTGGTATCACGAAGGGCTCAATGCCTTTGAGCAAACCTGCGCGATCGGGTACTCGGTGTTTCAACGCTACGGCACCCAACTGGAAACGGCGCTGGTTAATGCGGACGAAGCCGCGTTTGATGCATTGCTCCAAGAAACCAAATCATACGCGCAAACCCTTATCGCTCAGTTGCAAGCGGGCCGTGATCGTTTGTTGGAGCTTAACTCCTGCAAGCCCGAGCGCGCCACCGAACTGATGGAAGAGTTGAAGGCGTTGGATAATGACCCCCGCTTAAACGATTATTTGCAGCAAGTCATCGACTCGTTCGGTATCGAGCAGGAAGAGCACGGGGAGCACAGCTTGGTTTTGCGTCCCGGCGAGCATATGCGTGTGCCGCATTTCCCTGGTCTGGCCGCCGAGGGCATGACCATAACCACCAGCCGTTCCCAGGCACTCGAGCGCGAAGATCTTCATTTTATGACCTGGGAGCATCCGCTGGTTCGAGGTGCGCAAGAATTGGTCGCGCGCAGCGAATTCGGCAATACCGGCGTGTGTACAATCAAATTGCCCGCATTGAAACCGGGCACTTTATTGCTGGAGGCGCTGTTCGTTTTACATTGCCCGGCCCCGGCGGCATTACAGGTACCGCGCTTTTTACCCGAAGTGGTGATGCATGTGCTACTGGACCCCAACGGAAAAGATTTAAGCCCGGTCCTTGAAGCGAGCAGGCTGAATAGCTTGTTGCAAAAAATCCCTCGCGCTAGTGCCCAGGAATTGGTGCGGCACGCCCGGCCCCAGCTAAATACCATGTTGGATCAGGCTGAGGCGTTGGTACAGCCGCGCCGGGACGAGCTCATCGAGGCCGCGCGCAAGCGCATGCAGGAAGAGTTGAACGGCGAGCTTGATCGTCTCCGCGCTTTGGCCAAGGTAAACAGTAACGTGCGTCAAAGTGAGATTGATGATGTTCAGCACCGTCTGGAGACTACCGATGAGGTGCTGAGCAAGGCGCAGCTGCGGTTGGACGCCGTGCGCGTAATTATGAGCGTTTGATGCCACGTATTATCTAAGGAAATTCCAATGTATATATTTTCCGCGAATGCGACCGCGCGCGTGGCACGAGACGATATTGAACCGGGGCAGCGCATGCCCTTTATCGTCTACATAAACTTTGTGGATCTATTCGGCGCTGAACAGCTGTGCAAAGTGTACTTGATGCGCGCTGGATTTACCGACATCGAAATCGAGAAACGCAAATTTGTTCCGGTTAAATTGTCGGGCGACGAGCGGGTTATCCAGGCCGACAAGGCCATGCGCGAGGCCGTCGAGCATGGCTATATGATCCAGATGTTTGATGAGTAAGCCCGTTCGTCGGCTCCTTCATTGTGTCATGGAAAACCTATGGACTTGCGGAGGCTGCGACGGCTACTGATAGAGCGCCGGCAGCCCGTCGTTAAACCGGGTGAAGGGGTGTTGATAGAATTTCACAAAATCGACGTCGGCCGGGTGTCCCGGGTAGGGCGCGTAAAAATGATCCCGGCCTTCCTTTTCCCGGTTGGCATTACGCCACACCAAGGCGTACACCATGCGGCGAGTGTTGTCGGTGGCGAGGAACCCGGGTAGAAAACGCTCGGTGAAAAAATGAGCATCGCTCAGCGTGTCTTGTCCCCCCTCGGTCAGGGCTGTGAGTTTTTGGCGCTGTTCTGCAATTCGTCCCAACGCGTCCAGGCTTTGTACCAGGGCCGTTAGCTGTTGCTGGGCGGGGGTGTTGTTACTGGGGTGGCCCAGATCCCAGTAGTTATCTAAGCCGAGAATATCCACATAGTCATCGCCGGGGTAGCCGTGCAGGTAGTCGCGCTCGAAGTGATCCAGTTCGATTCGGCTTCGATCGGGCGAGTAGGCGTACAGTAGGTTAGTCAGGCCGTGCTCATCGTGTAGATAGTCCACCGTGAAGCGCCATAGGGCAATGTAGTCCGATTCGGAAGTGTGACCTTTTCCCCACCAAAACCAGTCGCCGTTGTGTTCGTGCCAGGGACGGAAGATCATCGGAATCAGCTGCCGCTGACCCGCGTCGTCGATAAAGGTCAACTCGCGCACAAAACTGGCAAAGGAATCCAAATAGGTTTTGAGTCGCTCGTGATATTTTCCGCCGGGAATGATTTCGTGGACGGTAGGGCGGGCCACCCAGGCATTTTCGCCGCTGACTGGGTTGGTCATGTGCCAGCTCAGGGTGATCACGCTGCCCTGTTGGAAGCCCGCGCGAATCCATGCCTGCATTCGCTCAAAGTTGACTCCGTCCAGATTCTCTTCATGACCCAGTTCCAGGTCACCCAGCTCCCAGCCGTAGACGGCAGGAAAAGCGCCAGTGGTGTCGTGGACATCAGAACGAAAATCGTCAGCAAACCAGTTAACGCCGTACGCAAGACTATCCTGGTGACCGAATAGCAGTGCCTCGCCCGTCAGCGACCAGAGGCTGCGGTGTAAAGCTTGCGCCGCATCGGTGGCAGGACGCACTTCGTCCCCGGGATCGGGCGTGGATGTTTTCACAGGGCTGCAGGCACACACCAGAGCGAGACTAAAGAGCAGCGCCGTGGGGCGGCACCAGGACAGAAGAGTGTTCATATGGGATTACCTTCGCATCATTTGTTTTTTTATCGGTATTGAGTGGTTACTGGAAGAGGACAAACCTACTCGAAACAGGTGCATAGCCTGGAGGTTTGCGCGATGCCATTCGGACCGTGGATCAAGCGCTCTCCCCACGGGCTGAGGCTCTGCGCATCGAAGTTGAGCACGATATCGAGACTTTTCAGGTCATGGCTATTACCGGACCAGGACCAACCCAGATATCCGACATCAAGCATCTGGGCGTATTCGAGAATTGCATCTACCGCCACCGGTTTTTCCTCACCATGGTCGGCGGCGAACTCGCCAATAATTAATGGCAGCGCTTTCTCCTGGAAGGCTTCATAGTAGGACAACACCTTATCGAAACTATGGTAAACGTCGTACATATGCACCGCGAAGACGGTATTGGCATTGCTATCGGCGTCGAACACGGTTTGCGCGGCCTGCCCGTCGCGCATGGTGTTGGTCCAATCCTGCCCCCAGTTGGGAGCGTCGACAATCAGCGTATGATTGATGCCCGCATCGCGCAGGGCGTTGATGGCACGGGTGTGAAAGCCGACCCAGTTATCTAAATCCTCTTTGGCGTTTGCAAAGTTACCGAGGGGCTCGTTAGCGATGTTAATAATCACGTGGTTCTCCGTGCCCTCGATTGCCGCCCGGATGTCTTCGCTCAACCAATACGCGACGGCGGTATCCGGGTGTCCAGCGTTTTCATTCTGAGGCCAGCCGGTGGCATCGTGTACTTCGAGAATGGCGATCATATGTAGTTCGCGCAGTGCGCTGATAATGGCGCTGAGCTCCTCGCCATCGACTCGCTCCCATTGCGTGCCATTGGCCAGTACCACGCGCACGCTGTTGGCGCAGCTAGCCGCTATATCGGTAAAATCCCGTGCTGTGTCACGCTGGCGGTACCAAGCGTAGGGATAGTTGACGCCGCGCATTATGAAAGCGTTGTTGTTGCCGTCCAACAGCTTGTTACCCTCGACGCGAAAGCCAGGCAGTTCATCGGCCACTTGCCGTTGAGTGAGATCAAACTGGCAGGTTCCCGTGTGGGGCACCGTTCCCATGTCTGGCTCATCACTGCCTTGGGAGGATGACGAGGAGCTGTCCTGCTGATCGTGAATAACTGCAGCGGGGGCATTATTATCGGACGGGCTGTTGCCGCTGCTACCGCCACAGTTAATGAGTAACAGAGCAGCAATGGTTGCCAGTAACAGGTGAAAGAGTCGGGTTGTGTAATGCATTTTATGTCTCGTTATTATGAGTTGGGCAATGTGTGCTCAATCGCCGAGCAGCTTGATTACCTCGATCATGGCGCGCCCATTGTGATACGGGCACTTCCAGGCGCCGGCCTTGTAGTGTGATTGGTAGCCTTCGTCCAGATTCGACAGCCAGAACCACTCGCCGCCGTTTTTATCGATCTGGTGGCGTTTTATAAACGACCAGATGTTGTTGGCGGTGAACAAATAATCGCTGTCGTTGCTGAGAGTGTAGGCATAGAGAAAACCGACCAGGGCTTCTGCCTGCACCCACCAAACCCGGTCGTTGCGATAGCGCTGGTTGCTTAACTCAAAAGTGTCCAGTAATTCGCCCTGCTCACCCAGCGCCTCTTTGCGGCACGCGCCAGCTATGGTGAGCGCCAGGGGCGTCAGGCGTTGGCTCAGGCCTGGGTTGGCCAGTGCCTGCAACGCTTTGAGTAGTAACCAGCTGAACTCGATATCGTGCCCAAAACTCAGCTCGGTGGAGCGGTCTTGCCAATCCAGTGTCATGAACATGCGCAGATGCGCATTGTCGGCGTTGACAATGTGTCGCTCGAAACAGTCCAGGCAATGGGTGAGGGCCTGACCAATACTTTCTTTGCGCTGCACCTGATAGAGACTGGTATAGGCCTCAAGTATGTGCAGGTGGGTATTCATGGTTTTGGGGTAGTTAAGGTCTTTGTCGCTCAGGCGCAGATCATCCAGGGTGCCCCACTGACGGGTAAAGGCCTCGAGGTAACCGCCGTGTTTCTGGTCCCGGGCATGGTGTTCCAGCAGATCAAAGAGCGCCTGGGCCTGCGCCAGGGCGGGCTGGTTCCGGCTCATCTGGTAGTAAGCGCTCAGAGCGTAGATGGCAAACCCCTGGGCGTACACCCGTTTGGTGTCGGCACATGTTCTGCCCTGGGCGTCCACAGCCCAATAAACACCGCCGTGTACCGGATCGATAAAGTGCTCAATCAAGTACTCGTAAGCTCTGGTAGCCGCGGCACCATAGCGCGGCTCATTGCAGAGGCGGGCGGCTTCACTGAAAAACCAGAGAATGCGCGCATTGAGCACAACGCTTTTAGGCGCATCGGGTACGGGGCGGTTGTCAATGTCGACTTCGCCGTAAAAACCTCCCTGTTCATGGTCCACCGCATGAGTTAGCCACCAATCTGCAATGGCGTGCAGCTCGGCCTGACACTCCCCCGCGAGATGGCCAACCAGAGGAGGTGTTCGGAGTTTGGTCGGGTTCATCGGTAGTCATCCATGAGCTTCAGGTTACGTGCGATCAGTTGCTTGCGGGTTTTCACCGATGCGTCCGAGTAGAGACCGTCTTCCGGAACATTCATAACGTAATCCACCAGACGCTCCACCGTTGAGGTGGCTACATGCATCCGGGTGTCGGACGATGCGTAATAGATAAACACCTCGTTGTTCTCGTTCACAATCCAGCCGTTGCTGAACACGACGTTGCTGACATCACCGACCCGCTCGTCGCCTGCAGGCGCAATAAAGTGTCCGGCGGGGCGATGGGTGACTACCCAGGGCCGCTCCAAATCGGTCATAAACATATAGAGTACATAGCGCAGCCCGGCGGCGGTGTTACGTACGCCGTGGGCTAAGTGCAGCCAGCCTTGTGCCGTTTTGATGGGGGCGGGGCCCTGGCCGTTCTTCACTTCTTTGATGGTGTGATACACCTTGCCGTCGACAATAATTTCTTCTTTGATCTCCGGCTGTTCCAGCGAGGGGGTCAGTCCCCAGCCAATACCGCCACCGCCGCCTACGTCGATAAAACCGTCCTGGGGGCGGGTGTACAGTGCGTACTGGCCATCGACAAATTCTGGGTGAAGCACCACATTGCGCTGTTGGCCTGAGTAGGTCACCAGATCGGGCAGGCGTTCCCAGTGGATTAAGTCTTTGGTGCGCACTATGCCGCACTGGGCTTCGGCAGCGGAGGTATCGTCCGGTTGAGACTCGTCCTTACGTTCAGTGCAAAAGAGTCCGTAAATGTAGCCGTCTTCGTGGTGTGTCAGGCGCATGTCGTACACGTTGGTGTCGCGCCGATCGGTTTGGGGCAGGTCGATGGGATAGTCCCAGAAACGGAAGTTGTCCACGCCGTTAGGGCTCTCGGCAATGGCAAAAAAGGACTTTCGGTCGTCGCCTTCGACCCGGACGGCCAGAATGTATTTGCCGTGCCAGTAGAGGGCACCGGCGTTAAAGGTGGAATTGATCCCCTGACGCTCAAGCAGTAACGGATTGGTTTCGGGGTTGAGGTCATAGCGCCAGAACACGGGTGTGTGCTCAGCGGTGAGGATTGGGTGTTGCCAGCGTTGGTAGGTACCGTTGCCTCGGCGTTGGGGAGCATTGGGGCGGGTAATCAGTGCCTGGTGGTCGCGTAGCAGATCTTGAACAGCCTGTTTAAAGTCACTCATAGGTCGGTTTATGCCTTAGTTAATACAAAACTTACGAGCCAAATGTAATCGGTTACAGTTGGCGAAGCAAGCCTTTGCGGTGATTTTTTTACGATGTTGGCTGATGTCGGGTTGGTGGGAGTGGCCACAATGAATATTGGCTCCGATGAGGCCCCCAATCATTTGTTTAGACCCGGCACAAACGGTCGGTTCGAAATTTCCAACTGGTTTCCGTAAAGATCAGCGGCACTGATGCCGATTGACACCCGGTTAGTGCAGGGGTGACGCTTGGTTTCCGGCGACTACGGCGGTAACGGCAGTAAACCGCATTTTTAGGTGCAACCGGTATCACCGAAAGTAAGATTTCGATCTGACTTGAGAGCAGAGAGTGAACGTCTGGACAAATATATATCGATAAATCAATGAGTTATGTTCCAGGAGTGTGAGAACGGTACGAAATGTTAGACGAAAGAGTTGAAACCGGTTACATGGTGACGCATAATCAGCTGGTCGCAGTCGTAGTGCAGGCGGCACTCAATACTAATAATAGGAGTGAACGTCGAAATTCAGGCGGCCATGCAACAGTGACAAGCGTGCAAGCAACGCACGGACAATGTGCTCATTTAACAATAATCTCGTAAGAGAAGAGGCATACATCATGATTACACCCAGTGGTCTGACCACCCGGAAGAAAGCCCTGGTGCTGGCTCTGGGGTGCGTCCTCGCGGGCGCTACCCAGGCTCAGACTGTTAACGATACGGATGAGCAGGACATGGGGCTGCTCGAAGAGATCCTCGTGCGCGGCGTCCGGGCATCCCAGGCGCGGGCCATCGACATCAAGCGCGATTCGGCCAATATTGTGGATTCGATTGTGGCAGAAGACATCGGACGTTTGCCGGATATAACGATTACGGACTCATTGCAGCGTGTAACTGGTGTGCAAATATCCCGTGAAGCTAACGAAGGCACCAGTTTGAATATTCGGGGCATGCCCCAAGTGCTAACCAGCTTAAACGGGGAACAGTTTCTTAGCCCAATGTCCATTACCGACGTCCAGGCCAACTACTCGGACATACCCGCGAGCCTGATGGCCGGTGTTGACGTTTATAAATCCCAGTCAGCCAGCATGCTCAGCGGCGGAGTTTCCGGCATCGTCGACCTGAAGACGTTGAGCCCTCTAAATCTGGATGAGGGCTGGACCAGTAATTTGCGCCTTGAGGGTGCACAAGGCGAGCGCTCGCGTCGAGAGATGAACGAGGATGGTACGCAGAGCACGCGCTCACCGGACCACAACATCAATCTGCTGATCGGCTACAACCACGACGGCCGTTTCGCAGCGTATGGGAACATCAATCACTCGGTATCAAACGCCGCTAACTACTCCATGTGGAATGGGCACCGCCTGGCTTACCTGGACCGCGCCGGGGGTGCTCCTGGTGACCCCTACGACCTGAGTGGCACCGGGCAGGAAGATTGGTACATCGTGCCCGAGGGTTATGGTGCCCGTAGTCAGTTCATGGAGCGCGAGCGCACCGGGGCATCGGGCAGTATCCAGTTTGTGATCAATGACAACTTCAGCGCACGTGGCGATGTGTTTTTCACCCGAATGGATAAGTTTGACCGGGGTGTTGAGGCTTCCTTCAACGGCGGCAGCACGCCGGAATCGTTTGAGGTTAACAATGAGCCGCCGATCTATGACACCGACGTCTTCAATGTTCTGCAGCCGGGTCCATATACACAGGTAGAGCTGGGCTCGAGAGTCACGGTTCCCGACGGCCAGGGCGGCACTATGCAGCGGGATATTTATGCCGTACCGGTTGCCAGTATTTGGGCCGCGGACTTTCAGACTCGCTCGACCAACCAGATTGAGAAAACCGCTTCGGTCAACACCAATCTCGAGCTTAGCTATAGCAATCATGACAATATCGAGGCGAGCCTACGCTACGTGTACGGCAAGGCTGAGCGCCAGACTCGCGATGCGCAATTGCAGCAGGGTACGCCCGCCTGGCTATGGGTCGACGAAGACGGTATTCCGGGAAAAGATCCGGTAGACGGCTATCGTGTCACGGTTGACTATCGGGGCCGGTATCCTCACTTTTATTTCGACGATGACCTCTCCGATGCCGAACTGTTGGATCAGTATCAAGGTTTTGCAAACGGTCAGAATACCGAGGCCGAACTCCATGTCGTACGCGCTGATCTGACCCTGGAAGTCGACCTTGGCCTGGTAGATTCTTTTGATGCTGGCCTGCGTTACGGTGTTCGCGATGCCCAGAGCAACCGTTTTGACTACGTGACCCCCACAGGTCGTTACACTGACTGGGAAGACCCACGGGTTCCTGCCGATCTGCGCTACCGGCTTTTGCCAGGGAATCTCATTTGGCAGCGCTTCCCTGATTGGCGCAAGTTCAATTACGAGGACAGCAATATCAACCTGCTGGAGATTGGCGGGCTCGAAGATAACGGCTTTAGCGCTGCGGATACCATGGCGTTTACCGATTTTGGGCCTATTCGTGGCTTTGAAAACGGTGTCGCCGCGCTTAACCCAGAGGCTTGGGATAACCCCTACGAGTTTATGAACCGCCTCTACCCGGGTACGCGTACGGTTAATAACCCGGGCTATACCTATGAGGTAGAAGAGGTGAGCACGTCCGGCCACATCCAGATGAACTTCTCGGATTTGGACAGCGGTTTGTTTGGCATTCCTTACCAGGGGAATCTAGGGGTCCAGGTTGTGCAGACTGACCGTACGGTTATACGCGCGGATGTGCCGGAAGTCCTGGATATGTTCAACTCCATCGGTTACGACGAATGGCAGAAATTAGCCTACGTTTACGACACTCAAACCGATAAGGTCAGCTTTACCGACGTATTGCCTTCGTTCAACCTGAATCTATTCCCGGCCGAGGATGTGACCTTGCGCTTTGGTGTGGCTAAAACCATGACCCGAAATGATCTGGACAATGTCGGGGCGAGTCGCAACCTCTGGTATCAACGCTGCCCCAAGACGGATGAAGATGGCAATCCGGTAATGGTGATCAGCCCTTCGGGCACCGTGCAGGATGATGTCGGCTGTGTTGGCGGCGGTGAGGATCGGGGCAGCCCGGGTATCAAACCCTGGCGTGCAACCGTGTATAACACCTCGGCGGAATGGTACTTTCGCGACGACGCTATTCTCGGACTGGGCGTTTTCTATATCGATGTGGACACTGCGGTGGAAGACCTCCAGGAGCAGCGTAACTTCCGCGATATGGATGGCATCAACCGGGGGCGCAGCGCCAATATCTGGACCACCCAGAATGCCGACGCGTCGAATCTCTGGGGCGTGGAGATTGGTTACAAGCAGCCCTTCACCTTTTTGCCCGGTGAGTACTTAAGTGCTACAGGGATCGAAGCCAACTACACCTATTCGGACTCCGAGTCTGAAGGGCGTGATGTTCAAGGGAATAAGTTCCCAATGCCGTCTAACTCCGAGCATCAGGCCAACTTGATTCTCTGGTACGACCGCGGCGGTCTCAATGTGCGTGCCGCGTACAACTGGCGCAGCAAAGAGTACCTGGGCCGTTTTGGTCTCAACACAAATGTTGCTCCTCTGGAGATGGGACAGTGGTTGGAGCCGACTGGCTATCTCGATCTGTCGGTTAACTACTGGCTCAATGACCACGTCAGTTTTTACGTTAATGGCACCAACCTCACCAACCAGAGCCGCCACAGTTACGCTCAGTACCCGGGTGCTTTTCATTCATTATGGGTGCAAGAGCGGCGCTATGCCGCCGGTGTGAGCTTGTCCTTCTAACATCATAAGACCGAATAAATAGTTGGAGTTTATTATGAAACAGCAGATGAGCTACTTGGCGCTGGCCGCATCGGCGCTGCTTCTGCAAGCCTGTGGCGGCAGCATGCTTAGCACGTCCGATGCCGAAGATCACAAACTCATTCCCGAGCCGGTCGAAGGTGACCCCAATCGACCCCGGCCCTCTGAAAATGCGCTGGTGATCAGCGCTGATGGACGCACCTTACTCGACGCCACTGGCGAGCCGTTGATGTTGCGCGGGATCAACCTCGACTTTGGAGCCGACCCCATGGAGCGCCTTGACAGCATCGCGCCAATTCGTGAGGTGGGTTCTAACGTAGTGCGGCTGATGCTGCGTCCCGAGACCACAGCGCAGGAGCTGGAGACGGCCTTGCTTGAGGTTGTGGACAACGATCTGGTCGCCGTTGTGAGCCTGTGGAGCGAAGAGTTGGCCTGTGACAATAACAGCGACGCGTTATTCAGTGCGTTCAACGATCTATGGATGGACCGCTGGGTAAGCGTGTTGGTACAGGATCGCTTTCAGCCACACATCATGGTGAACCTTGCCAGCGCCTGGGGCCCCACCGACATTTTTAATGCCCACAGCATGGGCTATCGGATTTACATCGATAATTACAAGGCGCTGATCACCCAGTTCCGTCGCAACGGCTTCAACGTACCGCTGGTGATTGATGCCCCGGGCTGTGGCCAGGACTATCACGCCTTTTTAGGCAATCGTGGGCGCGAGCTACTGGCCGCCGATGAGCGCGAGAACCTGGTGTTATCCGCACATGGCTACGGTTCGCGTTGGCGCAGGGGAAGCGCGGTTGCCGCCAATATGGGGTTGCTTGAAGCCGAGCGCTTGCCGCTGCTATTGAGCGAGTTCGGGGATTTTCAGGCTGAGCAGGACGGCGTGCGTCATATGGAAATTCTCGACAAAGGGGCAGGCGATTACGCCGCTGTGCTGAACGTCGATTGGCAAACGGATGCCGACAAGGTCGGTTACCTGGTTGAACTCAATGAGGTGCTCGATGTGTCCGGCCGCGAGATCAGTATGGAGCTTTACTTTGACGCCGCCTACGTCGAAGACGGTCGGATGGGGGTGCAGGGTTATCTGCGCGACAACCAGGGCCGTTACGCCAACCTGGGCTGGAACGAAGCCCAGAGTATGAATGCCGATAATTGGTACACCTTGAGCCGTATCATTATCGACAGTACCTCCTTTGGCTGGGCTGAACCGGACTTCGATCTGAGCGCAGTGACCCAGATCGGTGTTGAACTGGTGGCCAACGGCAAGGCGCCCGAGGTGCGCGGGGATATCATGATCGACAATATCAAAGTCGTGGAAGCCTCGGTACCCGAACGGCTGGCCTATTGGGACTTTGAAAATGGAGCCAGTGGTTGGGAGAAGGCCTGGCTGGGCAATAGTGTAGAGGCTCAAGATGGCGCGTTGAGCGTTGTCCGCGGCACCGACGAAGGGGAGATAGTGACCTTTGTTAACGGCATTCCCGGAGTCAGCTACGACGGCGATATCGAGGTCAGCTTGCGGGTCTTCATCCCGGCGTCTTATGAGGCCGAGAGTGGCGGGCTCTATTTTGCGATGGTATCCAACACCAGTACCTCGGAAAATGGAAACTGGCAGGCCACCAACTACCTTGGCGCAGGCGACTTTGAGTTTGGTGAGTGGACCACGTTGACGCTGCAGGGCACTTGGGAAGGGGGCAACGATCTCGGTGTGCAGATGGGCGATATTGGCGGTAGCTACGAGCCCATCCTGTTCGACGATATATCTCTGGTGGGTATGCCCGAAGAAGAAGTTGCCGTGGAGTGGGGCGAGCAATACCGCTCTGACTTTAGCGCAGATACCGATGGCTTTGGCCCCCTTGGCTGGGGAAATATCCCGGTGAGTTTAGAGGTGAGTGACGGGGCTTTGGTTATCTTGCCGCGTCTGTCGGAGGTGGCAAATCCTGATGGCGAGTTTGCGTTGAACAAAAGCGATTTTGGCAATCTGGAAAGGCTAAACCTGACCAGTGAGCGACTGGAGCTGACGATGGAGATTTTGTTCGACGCCGCCTACGCCCAGGCACCCGAAGACTATGTGTTCAATGTGTTCATTCAGGACGCCAATTGGTCAAACCACACGAACATCGTTAGCCTGGAAATGGATGACATTACACCGGGCGAGTGGCAGACGGTGCATGTGGAGGTTGAGCTTCCGGAGGGCTTCGAGCGCAATGCCACGCCTCAGTATTTTGGCTTACAGTCCCACAACTTACGTAATATGGAGGATGCGCCCATTACCGTAGCCAGCCTGGTGTTGGAGGGGGACGTACCGGTGGAGACCGTGGAAGTTGTGGTGGATATTGTGGACTTCCACTATGCAACCGACTTCGATCAGCTGGGCGTCGATATCGTTGAGGGTGCGCTTAACGAGACACAACTGAGCGAAGGTATTAACAGCTACCAGCGCTTACGTCCATTTCACTGGATTGCGGCCACGTGGATCGGTGCGCCTGAGGGGCAGGAGTCCCTCAACCTGTCGGAGTCCGTTGCCACCAGCGTCAGCCTGACAGAGCGGGGCGTCGATATCGTTGATGGGAAAGGTGGGCTACAGGAAAGCGCCAAACCTGCACGCTTCCCGTCTGAGTAAACCGGGGTTTAACCTCACCAGCCAGCAGTCTCGCTTCGGCGAGCCTGCTGGCGTTTTCCTGGAATGGTTACCAGAGAGGGCCGGCCGCAACAGGCCGGGTCGTCTCTCTGGCGACTCAGCCTTTGACACACCGTGTGTATCATTTTGCCCCGATAAGGCATGGAAAGAGAAAGGTCTGTGACTCCAAAAACGTTAGAGAGCCCATTGCTCCCTCAACCCGATTGTCCCCTGGTGCGCGCCTCAGAGCGCTTGAACCATTGGCTTTGTGAGCAGGCATTGCCTTATTGGCTGCACCACGGAATTGATTCCGCCAGCGGGGCCCATCACGAACAATTGCTGGCTGACGGCCGGCCGGACTTGCAAGCCAATATTCGGGTGCGTGTTCAGGCCCGCCAGATTTTCACCTACAGTTTTGCCTATAGCCGGGGTTGGCTAGGTCCTGATGCGCTCGATGCTGTACGGCGTTTGCGCGCCTTTGTGGATACTCACACGGCTCAGGCGCACGGCGGCTACAGCCATTTGCTGAGCCCGCGATTCAGAGTAATCGACCGACGTCAGGATCTGTACGATCACGCCTTTCACTTACTGGCTTGCGCTTGGGAGTACCGGGCTACGGGTGAGGCGCGTCATCTTGCGGCAGCTCAGTCACTGGTTGAGTTTATTGATCGGCGCTTTGGTGCGGATTATGGCGGCTGGGAAGAGGGTGATTACGCTTACCGCCATCGCCGGCAAAATCCGCATATGCATTTGTTTGAAGCCTTTCAAGCGCTGTATGAGGTCACGAACGAGAGCCATTGGTTGATCCGGGCGGGCGAAATTTTTACCTTGTTTGAGAATCGGTTCTATTGCCCCGAGCGGAGCCTGCTGTTCGAGTTTTTTGAACACGACTGGCGCCGGGCCAGCGGTGCTCCGGGGCGCTTGGTGGAGCCCGGCCATATGCTGGAGTGGGTTTGGTTGTTGGAGCGTTATGGGCGCTGGGCTGTCCGTCCGGTGGGCCGCTACACTGAGCACCTGTACCGCCAAGCCCTGGCCATCGGCCTGACCACAAATGGTCTGGTGCTTGATCAGGTGGATTGCGAGAACCCGGAATCCCAGGGTCCCAAGCGCAGCTGGCCCATGACTGAGCTGATCAAGGCCAGTATCGCTCGCGCACGGGCGGGTGACGCCGCAGCGAAAACCCGGGCCGCAAATGCGGTCGATGCATTGTTCCGGTTTTATTTGTGCGGCCAAGTACCCGGCACCTATATCGATCGGCGCGGGGCTGACGATGAAATTATTACGGCGACTGCACCGGCGAGCACTCTGTATCACCTGGTGATCGCCGCCGCCGAATTGGCAGACTACGTCGCCGGCCAACCGAAGCTTGGGTGCAACTGATTCACGCGTCTGGTTTTACGGGCGCGGTACTTTTACGAATGATAAACTCCGACGGCAGCACGAACTGGTTTTGTGTCAGAGGTTCATTGTTAATGACTCGAATCAGCATATCCATGGCCATCTTGCCCATCTCTTCGGCGGGCTGGGCGATGGTGGTCAAGGCGGGATCGCAATAGCGGGCGTAGGGAATATCGTCAAAGCCTGTGACGGAAACATCCTCCGGTACCCGAAACCCCTGAGACTTGAGTGTCTGCATCGCACCAATAGCCATTTCGTCGTTCATACAGAAAATAGCGGTGGGCGGTTTGGCCAGATTACAGAGCTGATGGGCGCTGTTGACCCCCGACCACATGCTGAAATCCCCTTCAGCCACCAACTCTTTTTCAAAGGGAATGCCAGCAGCGGCCAGGCTCTCCTGGTAGCCCGCCATTCGCTCAATGGCGTGCGGGTTGTCTTTAAGGCCGGAAATGACACCGATGCGCCGATGCCCGAGTGAGATCAGGTAATCCACAATGGTTTTGGCGGCGGCCCGGTTATCGATTCGGACCGACGGCCCGAAGCTGGCTTCACAGCCAGCGGCGCTGACGCAGGCCACATCGTCGGGAATGGCGTTGCCCTGCTCCGGTGAGTAAGGGCGCAGCTGAATGATGCCATCAGCCAGACGGGTTTCGACGCGGCGCACATACTCGCGCTCGCGCCCGGGCTCGCCGCGGCGGGTATCGCCCAGCAGTACCGCATAGCCCTTTTGGTGGGCCCGGTCTTCAATACTGCGGATAAGCTGAGAGTAGAACGGGTTGGCAATGTCCGGCACCAAAACCACAATGGTGTAGGACCTTGCTGAACGAAAATTGCGGGCCAGCATATTGGGGCTATAGCCCACTCTCTCAATGGCCTTTTGAACCTTGGCCATACTGGCGGGAGAGACTTTTTCCGGCGAGCTCAGCGCTCGGGATACAGTGGCAACAGACACGCCCGCTTCGCGGGCGACATCGCGGATACTCGACATGGGTAATGCTCGTGTGTGTAGGGAATCGACAAACCGGTAGCTGAAACTTACTACAGGCGGTTGAACCTGGCTAGGCCCCGGCGACAATATGCCCAATAGCCGCCGCTGCGCCGACAAGCCGGTTAAGCAGGCTAAGAGCTGGCACAGGAGCGTGTCTGGGGTTCTGGCGAGGGGTTGTTCTGTTAATATCACAAGGCTTGCAAAGCGGACTGTAACCGATTACATTCGGTTTTCGTACCGCAGCTTCACTCTGCGCTTATGCCAGCTCAAATAATAACCCGATGGATTCCCACTCATGCCGTTGCAACTCGCACTTATCGATATTCTTATCATCCTGTCTTACTTTGCCGCGACCCTCTTGATCGGTTTCTGGATTTCCCGGCGAGCTTCCAAAAATATTGAGAGTTACTTTCTTGGGGGCAACAAACTGCCCTGGTACTACCTGGGAATCTCGAATGCCTCGGGCATGTTCGATATCAGCGGCACTATGTGGCTGGTGTATCTGTTGTTTGTCTACGGGTTGACCAGTATTTACATTCCCTGGTTGTGGCCGGTATTCAACCAGATTTTTCTGATGGTATTCCTGTCCATCTGGCTGCGTCGCTCTGGAGTGATGACCGGAGCTGAGTGGATCACGTTCCGTTTTGGCGAAAGTCTGGGGGCACGCCTGTCGCACTTGATCGTGGTGATTTTTGCCTTGGTCAGTGTGATCAGCTTTCTCGCCTACGGCTTCATTGGCATTGGCAAATTCGCCTCGGTATTTCTGCCGTGGAAGTTGCACGCCGATCCTTACTGGAACGACATTTTTTACGGTCTGATCATCACCGCCGTCACCACCGTCTATGTAGTCAAGGGTGGAATGTTCAGTGTGGTATTCACCGAGGTATTGCAGTTCTTCATTATGACGGTGGCTTGTATTGCAGTGGGGGTGATCGCCATGAATACAGTCTCCAGCGATGCCTTGGCGGCGGTGATTCCCGACGGCTGGAGCAGCGCGTTCTTCGGTTGGGAGCTGGATCTGGATTGGTCCGGCACTCTCGAAGCGGCCAATACCCGCATTCTTGAAGACGGCTATTCACTCTTTACCATCTTCTTTATGCTGATGTTGCTCAAGGGTGTTTTGCAGAGTATGGCAGGCCCGGCGCCCAACTACGATATGCAGCGGATTCTCTCGGCGCGCACGCCGCGCGAAGCCGCGAAGATGAGCTGGTTTGTCAATGTGGTGTTGATCTTTCCGCGCTATATGCTGATCGCCGGTCTTACCATTCTGGCGCTGGTTTATTTTCTGCCGGAGATGCGGGCTATGGGGCCGGATTTGGACTTTGAACAAATTCTGCCTTTTGCGCTGCGGGAATTTATCCCGTCCGGCTTGCTCGGACTGTTAATTGCCGGGTTGCTGGCGGCCTTTATGTCCACCTTTGCCGCCACCACCAACGCCGCGCCGGCTTATGTGGTTAACGATATCTATAAGCGCTATGTCAATCCCAATGCGGACCCCAAACGGTATGTGACGGTCAGTTATATCGTCTCTGTGGCGTTTGTGATCCTGGGGGTGGGAATCGGGTTTTTTATTCCCAACCTCAACACCATCATCCAATGGATTGTGAGCGCTTTCTTTGGTGCCTATACAGCGTCCAACGTACTTAAGTGGTACTGGTGGCGCTTTAACGGTATAGGCTATTTTGCCGGCATGGTCGTGGGTTTGCTGATTGCGCTGCCCCTGGCGGTGATCGATATCAATCCTCTGCGGGCTTTCCCCTTTCTCCTGCTGGCCTCGGCGACAGCCTGTGTGCTCGCGTCAGTGTTTACCAGGCCCGACGATATGACGGTGCTCAAAGCTTTTTACCTCAAAGTCCGCCCCTGGGGTTTCTGGGGGCCGGTGTACCGGGAGCTGCTTCACGATTACCCGGAGCTCAAACGCAATGAAGACTTTGCACGTGATGCGCTCAATGTTCTGGTGGGCATTATCTGGCAGACGTCGTTGGTGGCCGCCCCCATTTTTATGGTGATCAAGCACTGGCCGGAGTTTGGTGTTGCGATGCTGATTATCGCCATCACCAGCGTGTTTTTGTACTTTAATTGGTACCTGAAAATGCGGGATTATCCTGAGGATTTGCCCGCTGAATTCCTGCCCCGTAACGCCAGCGCACAATCCTGAGCTAAGCCCCCGCCCGGGGGCGATCGCTTGCAGCGTAATACACCAGCGCTGTATCAACTCTTCATGCCGGGCCAGCTGAGGAGGTCTGGCCTTTGGAAAAGGTCGTGCCTCCATCTGTTGGGCTCTCGCCCAAAATTCCTCTCGTGAAAGTTTCGAAAAGCCTCCGGCGAAACGCCTTTGTAGCGGCCAGTACATCAATTGATCTTGACCTGTTCTGGTTGGAGGCCAGGCAGGATTCCGTCATTCGGAGCTGCCGGGGCCGTGCAGGTTGGTTCAGTAAGCCTCACAGCAGGGATCTTGTGGGGCGGTTCCCAGGAAGGGGTGTACGACGTTTGCGGAACCGCTCAACCCGTGCGGACCGAGGGCTTGTTTACGGCACCGCCGAGCGGCTGCCTGGGGTGCTATAACGGAGGATGGGGCAGCGCCCAAAGGGTGGCGGTTAGTTTTCGGAATTTAGCGCAAAAAAGTGCTGCACCAGTCGCCCGGTGCAGCAGAACGGAGAGCCTGCTTCGGAATGGTTATAGTAAGGGTTGGCAAAGGCGGGCTTCGAAATAGGGCAGCCCGCCTTGCACATGGATCATCGATCAGAAAGTGGCTCGAACACCGAGGGTATAGCGGGCCTCGTACTCAAACTGGTAACCGAACTGGTCTTTGTATTCCAGATAGTACTCTTCCTTTTCGTTGGTTATGTTGGAAGCGTTAAAGAACACGCTCACATTGTTGTTGATGTCATAGCTGGCTGACAGATCAACGTAGCCGGTAGGCTTTTGCCACAGGGTGCCTGAGCCCCAGGTAACGTTGTAACCGGCCACCCGCTCGCTGCGATAGTTGTAGGCCAGGCGCGCTTGCCATGGGCCCGCCTCGTACCAGCCCACCAGGTTAAAGACGTGCTCGGAGTTGTCCTGGAAGGGCAGGTCATCACCGGAGAGATCCTGGTTGCCAGACTCACTGGGCGAGTAGGTGTAGTTGATATCGGTACCGAAGTTCTCCAGAGGCGAGTCATGCAGGAAATCGCCGAAGGCCAACCTCGCGCCCAGTTCCAGACCTTTGAGCTCACCACCGGAGCCCTGCACGCTGGTGGAGACGCTGACTTCCCGACGCACGACGCCGTCCTGATCCGGAAGCGCCATGTTCACGCTGCCGCTCTCGATAAAGCTCTCTACATCAATGTAGAAAAGACCGGCACTCAGAGCACTCGCGGGCCCCAGGTAGTACTCCAGGGATAAGTCGTAGTTGGTCGCGCGCCAGGGGTCCAGCTCCGGGTTGCCGTCGGAGCTGCCGCCGATCACCAGAAACTGCTGATAGGTATCGCTGCTGGGCTCACCGTCAATGGCGTAATTCGGAGCCAAGCCCGCGCCCCACTGGGCGAGATCCAGCGGTGCCATGGTTTTGTTAACGGCCGCGCGCAGGATTATTTCATCAGTGAGATCAAAGCGCAGGTTCAATGAAGGCAGGACATCCGAGTAGGAGCGCTTGGTTTCAAACTCGCCCAGAAACTCGTTGGCGGCTCCGTATGGTTGCGAGCCGCCCACTTGATTCTGCTTGACGGTCAGATCGGTGTCGACCACGCGCAGTCCCAGATTACCGCTCATGATTCCGTGCGAGAAGTTGGCTTGGAGGTAGCCGCTCAACTCATCCAGGTCCACCCCATAGGAACGACCCGGGTTAACCGCCCGGTAGCTGCCTGGGTAAAGCTGTTGGTGATAGCTCTCGACCTTATCCATTGCGCCTGGATCCACCACCCATACCGGGGGAATTCCTGTAGCGCTGCCGTAATCGGATACCTGAACGGGGTTCATATTGGCGATGGGTGTGGGGTTGCCGGCCGTGTAGAAGTTGGTTCCGTCACCAGCCGTACAGGCTCCCGCGATACCGCCGCCGTCGAGTACGACATCCGTCGCCTTCCACTTAACGTCACAGCCATTGGCTGGCGACAGCAGGTCGAACTCGAAATTATCCACACTGCGGGCGCTGTAGCGAATGCCAAAATCTACCGAGTCGAGAAAGTTGTGGCTGAACTCGTAGTTGCCGTCAAAGCGGATAACATCGAGTGTGCCATCACGCAAATAGTTGTTTTCCGAGGCGAGGGCACCGATGGAGTAGCTGTTAACGTCGGCCAGGTAGTCGCCGATGGAGCGGTTCGGGGAGCCGGCGATTGGCTGACCGTTACGGTCCAGGTTGGCGTTGTTGTCAAAACCACTCCAGTGGGGATTGCTGCCGGCATAGTTGACGGTCAGTACCGGAAAGCCCTGGTAGCCATTGGGGTTGGTTTGCAGTTGGCCCGGCGCGCAATCACCCTGCTCGCCAGTGGTGCCAGCGGGATAGGATTGACAACCTACGCCCCATTGGCTGCCTGCGGCGACATCAATGTCCATATAGCTGTTCAGGCGCTCTAATTCGGCACTGCCGTGAACGTAGCGGACTTGACCGGTGAGGGCACCGCCCCGGTCGTAATTGAGCTCCAGGTTAAAGTTAGTGGATTCGGCGTTGTGATGAGCTACGTCGGAGTAGGATTTAATCCGCATACCGTTGCCCGTATACTCTTGTACCGTATAGAGGTCGGCACCATCCGCCTGTACGCCGGTGGCGCGTCGCTCACTGGGATAGAACCAGCCCCAGCGGTTCCATTTGTCCTCATGGGCCAATCCCTTGCGACGGTCGTAGTCATCCATCTGGGTATGAAAGACCTCGGCGAC
>Ga0209487_1000602_pt1 | contig 32375 bp, 29 predicted proteins | sample Poulit2012_FD_187524 | JGI IMG/M metagenome (GOLD analysis project Ga0209487, IMG submission 187524) | Agricultural soil microbial communities from Georgia to study Nitrogen management - Poultry litter 2012 (SPAdes) (version 2) | ecosystem: Environmental > Terrestrial > Soil > Agricultural land...
CGCGCTGCTATAAGATCTCTTCCCGTGAGGTGCTCGTCTGATTGATCTTCCGCAATTGGTGAGCTTTTAGTAGATCCGTCGAGTACAGCGCTTTGCCTGGCATATTTAGGGGGCCATAGTGTTGAAAGTCGATATCGCGATCTCGCACCTCCACAACCATCTTGACGTGCAATTTGCAAAGCTTCCGAATGGTGGTGGAAACGAGCACTTCGTGCTCGGCTCATATACGGATTTTCCTTCTCACCCTAAAATGAAGGCATGACGACTTCAATGAGTACCCAAATACACCTTGCGACCCGGCCAACCGGTGTCCCCACCACTGAGAATTTCGCTACGGTTCGGACAGAGCTGCCGGCGCTTGCTGCAGGTGATGTTCGCGTGCAGAATGCTTTTATCTCGGTGGACCCATATATGCGCGGTCGGATGAGTGCTGCCAAGAGTTACGCGGAACCTTACACCGTAGGAGAAGTGATGACCGGTGCCGCCGTCGGGCACGTCGTCGAGTCCCGAACGCCTGACCTTCCTGAGGGCACGGTGGTGCTGCATGAAATGGGGTGGCGGGATATCTCACAGGGCCAAGCCTCAGCTTTTCGGCGTGTAGATCCTCCCTCCGATGATATTCCGCTTTCCCTTTATCTCGGGTTGCTTGGCATGCCAGGACTCACGGCCTATGTGGGGTTGACGCGGATCGCTGACTTGCGTGAGGGCGAAACTGTTTTTGTCTCTGGCGCAGCGGGTGCGGTAGGCACTGCCGTCGGTCAGTTTGCGCGACTGCTGGGCGCACGGAAAGTATTTGGATCCGCCGGTGGTCCTGAGAAGTGCGAATTGATACTGCAAAAATATGGTTTCGACGAGGCAATCGACTACAAGAAGGAACCGATCCGAGATCAAGTCAACCGGGTGATTGGCGATGATGGTCTCAACGTGTATTTCGATAACGTTGGCGGGGACCACCTCGAAGCCGCACTTGATGTGCTTGCGCCATTTGGAAGAGTGGCAATGTGTGGGGCTATCGGTCAGTACAACGCCACCACGCCACAGCCGGGACCTCATAACATGGCTAATATCCTCCAGCAGAAACTTCGAATTCAGGGGTTCATCGTGTCTGACCATGCTCGCGAAGCTCACGCCGAGTTTCAGCGCGTAGTGGGTCAATGGCTTGCTGAAGACCAACTTGTATACGACGAGACGATAATCGAGGGCATCGAAAACAGTGCTGAAGCATTCCTCGGGATGCTCCGCGGGGAGAATACCGGGAAGATGGTCGTCAAAATCTGATTCTGCCCGGGGTGCTGAGGGAGAGCACTCTCTTGACTAGGGAATTTTATTCGGCGGTTTCTGAACTAGGCCAGTAGCAGTGATCAGCAACCTCTCCACATTCTTTGATACATCCGACTGTTGGCTCATGCGCACAGCTTAGGTTGTCACACGGTTGAGGGCATGGCTATATTGGTTGAACAAGCAGCAGACACGTTCGAATATCAAACCGGGCGGACCGCCAACGGATGCGGACTCACCTACATCAAGAGCTCCTAGCCGTTCCTGCTGCCTAGCCCGAATGGATCACCGAGCATCATCGGTGATTCCGCAGTTTGTCGGCAGATCGGCTGCTTCAAAACGCGGGGATGGGATTCGTGCTGTGTGGCGGATGAGAGCGAAGACAAGTAATTCGAGAGATCACAATTATGCGTGAATCCCCACTTTGTTGAGGAGCATTGATCTCGAGTTCTCAGCGGAGAGGTCTACAGAGATAATGTGGATTTTCTGCTCAGACGAGCCAATCGTGATGACTTCTCCGGGTGTTTCTATTCCGGCATAGACCAGTACACCATCGGCCAGCCCGGTTGCCGTGAGATATGCCAGCATCTGGTAAATATCATTCCGGTTAGCACCCGTTTTCCTCGATGTGGTCGAAAGTATTCTGTACTTCACGTCTCCTACAAAAGCCCAGCCGCTCCCACTGCGAACCCCAAGGTCGGGTTGTAACTCAACGCGGCGGCCTCGATCCAGCCACAGGACGTTTTTCCAACTGTCAGGCATATCGTGATGTGTGAGGCCCCATGCAGTGCGAAGCGTTACTCGCACCCATTGTTCGATAACGCGCGGCATGTCGATGACGAAGCCAGGGATGGTGTCTTGTCCGAGGTCATGGTGGACTCGACCAAACGAAAGCAGTAGGACCGCTAGTGAGACAGCTTGCTGGTACCACTGATTATGCCGAGTCCAGACGATATTTTGTGCGGTCGTTAAGGGATCACGTAGAGGTTGGACGTGTCTGACGTTGCGGTAGACATGGTGAGCTTCCTGCTTTGTGCGGGGGGAGAGACTGGGTGTTCTACGTATGTGTCGTAGGGCTGCGGCGAGCACTTGATTCTCAGGAGTATCGTCGTCAAAGAGATCGGTTTCGACTGTCACCGGAACAGGCGTGAATTGTCTAATGGTCTGCGGCAACAATAACTTTCCCCGGACGAAGTCGCTTTGCTGCCGCACGCGACGGTAGGAACGCTGCATGCCACGTTCGAATGTTTGCTGACAAGAGCGCACAAAGAGCGCGGCTAAGGCGTCATCCAGATCTTGTTGTGAAGTAGTAGCCGCGTCGACGTCAAGCCAACCATATGGATCTGCGGTCTCGGCAATGATCGTGAGTAATCGCTGGATCGGGACTTTCGGTGCGATCGAAACTTTCAGACCATCTACGATGGCACCGCCTACGCGAGAACCCGGGATGATGTGTACTTTTCCGGGTTCCTCTGCTGGCACGAAATTTGCCCCGAACCAGTCTTTGAGCTTTCTTCGTTGAGATGCACTGAGACAGACTGGGTCGCTTTGGCTGTGCTCAGTCAGCTGCAGCATCGATCTGTCCAGTGAGCACGTGTGCCTTGAGCTGATCAAATGATAGAGCTGCTGCCCTGTCATTCTGACCATAAAAAAGTTCTTCAAGGGTCGGCATGACCGTGAACTCCCAGGCTTGTCGTGCCGTTTCTTCAGAGAGGTCGTCGCCTAACAGGAAGTGGCTCGGCCCGACGCTTTGGTCGGGATCTTTGATGACTTCATTGGCACGGTCGAGGAGATCAGTTAGCCATTTGAGTTCATTCGCATGCTGAGCAAGGTGGTGTTCCAGGACATCAGTCATCGGCACTTCGCCAGGGCGCAGGTCTCGTATAAAGAATCTACGACGAAGCGCGGAGTCAATTGCAGCAATGGAGCGGTCGGCGGTGTTCATTGTGCCGATGAACAACAGGTTCTTGGGTAACCGGAACGGATCCCCGTAGTTGAGGGTCACTTCTGCATCGCGGTATTCAAGAAGGAAATACAGTTCACCGAATACTGCCGGCAGGTTAGCTCGGTTAATCTCATCAATAATGATGACGTGTGTTGCTTCGGGCTCTTGCTGGGCGCGTTTTGCAGCTTCCAATAGCGGTCCATCACGTAACGTGAATGCTCCCACTTCGCCTATTTCGGGTCGTAGACCCTGAACGAAATCCTCATAGGTCGTAGCGGGGTGAAACTGTACAAGGGTCACCCGGTCGGGATCTTGTGCCAGAAACTCAGCAAGTGCTCGAGCGATGAAGGTCTTTCCCGTTCCTGGAGGGCCTTGGAAGATGAGTTGACGCTTTCGGAGCAGCAGGTCTCGTGTGATGCGTAGCCATGCTTTGCTGTCATCGCTCACGAAGGTTAGCTGGTGGGCGAGTTCGTCGAATGTCGCTGGAATACGTGGGGCACTGGTTTGGGTATGATCCTTTGGCACCAACTCATCTGCTCGTGGTGACGAAGATGCTACGTCATCGGGGGAGACCTCACGACGTCCTGCTCGCCAATCTTTGAAGGCGATCTGAACGGCATAACTCCAATCGGTCTCACTCGGGTCAAGGGAGATCACAGCCTGGGATAGCTCCGCCAAGATCGAGGAGGCTAGTTCAGTGCCATCTTGAAAGAATAAGCCCCAGCGTAGAGCTTCAAGGGCATCTTGCAGGACCATGTACAGTTCGCCGGGCGAGGCTCCCGGGCTGAGCGTTAATGTCGACAGCTCATGCACCAAAGGTGAGATGGTCGCGCGATAGTATCTTGGGATCGTCGGAGCAATCTCATGGAACAGACCGGTTGCTGCTTCTAGGAAGTCGGAACTGAGACCGGTGTACCCAACAAGATCACATAGCACGTCGATCGATGCCCCAGTCTCACCAGTCACGAGCTCATTCAGCGTTTTCAAATTCTTGTCTTGGTCAGTAGCTATCCAGTCAAGGATCGAACGGGCAGCGTCTGTCTGCAGCTCGTGAAGTGGACGAATAATTTTTGCTATGTTGTCCATGGACGCAGACACCGTCTCTCGTGATGAGCGGTCGTCATCGAGTAGCGTCGAGTCATTAAGCACAAGCGAGGCCCAAGCAGACCAAGTGCGGAGATGGTCCTCGACACCGAGCCAAACATATCGATGTGGCGCAGCGTAGATATTGACCTCGCGACGGTCGCCATATCGGATGTTCGGTTGCAGATGATGCACCAAATCATTGGGGTCACCGTCTTCTCCGAGCAGATCCATAAATCCTTCACGGATGCGTTGGCGATCAGCCGTGCTGGCGTTCAGTAGCGCCCGATCCGGGAACAACAGATGTTCAAGGATGAGCCTCATAGACTGCGAAGCCGGCACATCTAGCCCGTTCAGGAGCTTTTGCAATCGCTGCCAATCCTGGAGGGTCTGCTGTCTTTCTTCGGTCTGGTGCAGTGCGAGTTGATTGATAAATAAACCAAGGAACTCAAAAATTCGGTAGCGATATGTTTGGAACCCTGTCCCGACACGGATGATACCGTTCCGAAGCACTAATGCTAAGTCATTGGGGAGCGATGCAGTACTGTCACGCCAACTCAGGATTTCCTGAATTTGCGAGACTTTTGTTGCTTGCTTCATCTTTCCTGGTTGTATGGGAAGCGTGTAGACAAACATGAGTTCGGCCGTAAGCTGCACCGTGGAAATTGGTGCGAACTCGAGTTGGGAGCGGAGTTTCTCCAAAAAGGATCCGTCCCCAACATCGGGCCGGTTTACGAAGAAATCAATTAGACCCTGTGATGCTTCTCGATAGTCCAGAGGTTGGCCCGAAAAGAGCGAACGGCCTTCGATGAGTGCCGTCTTCCATTCTTCGAAAGCATCGTAGACTTTGTCTGCTGAAGGACTGGCCTTCCGATAAGAAGCTGCGGGTGGTCCTGTTTTTGCTTGACGAATTTTCTCGTCTTCGTCTCGGTATCGGCGCCAAAACTCAGAATTCAAAAATGCATCAAGATCCTGGTTTTCGTTTTCGAATATAAAACGTTTGAGGTGCGAGGACCATCGGTTATCAGAATTCAGGCGCCAGACTGCGTGCCGATGTGTAAAGAAATACCATTCTCGTTGGGAAAAGTTAGGATCCCAATCAACGAGTACTCGGTCGTCCTCAACAGAACGGATATTCCCTCGAGCTTTAATGGTCATGGTGGAAACCGGGATGCCGTGGTTCTCAAAGGGCAAGTCGCGCTTGCGAACGTGGGCTGCTTTAATTGCGATCCGGTCGCCGGGACTCATCTTCCGGGCGGCTTCCGACAACCCATCGCTAAGATGCCAGTAGCCGCCCTTGACGAACTCTTCCGTTTTATCTTCATCACCAATCATTGCGCCCACAAGCCATGTAGCCGTTTGCTCATGAGAGTCAATCGCCGCTGCCGTCTCAGACTGCTGTATAAACCGTCGCGCTGCCTCAGGATCGGACGCGATATCAGCAAAGAGTTCTGGCTCACGACGAATACGGGAGAGCGTCGAGATGTTCCGTAAGCCTTCTTGGACCACTTCCGACAGTGATCGCTTCGGAAACGCCGTGACACTCCACTCAACTGGCCTACGATGCCGATGCGCTGGTGCTTCTTCAACATAGTAGTAATGCCCGGTAACCGTGCCGATTCGCAGGAGCTGGCCGTCGTCGTATGGCCCAACGACGACGTCGCCTTCTTCGACCTCATAATAAAAGCGCCGCAGGGTGTGGGCCCATGCACGTTGTGATCCTACGGAACTGTCGGGATATAATTTCGCGAGATCCGCGACGAGATCTTGGACTTCTAAAGAAATAGTGTCGAGATTACCGGTCCCGTCCCAGCCGATTGAAATGAACCCACCATTTTCGAGTTCATCGCTGAAAGTGTCATTGCGGATCAGCCAGACGTTCGTCATTACTTCCCTTTCCACACCCGAGACAACTTCATTGTAGTGGAACCCCGCGTTATTCAAAGAGGGATAAAGACCTCTTGAAAGGTTCTGAACCAACCTGACGAATCGGTCTGCAACATTTTGACCTGATATGACCGTCTAAGGGTTAGGCGAGCGCCACGCCACCAACGCTGCTACTGTTAGGTGGAAACTTTTAAGGATTCATGATGAGGTGCGCCCGTGCTTGACGCATATCCAATACTCACCCTGTTGCCACCGCTGATTGCGATTGTCTTGGTCATTGTCACTAAGAAGGTGCTGGTCTCGCTGGGTGCCGGCGCCGTCGTCGCCGGTTTGGTCCTGGCAGAGTTCAACCCGGTGAGTATGGTCGTCTGGATTTGGGACGCCGTTGTGCGGCTGGTGTGGGTGGATGGTGAAATCAACTGGTTTACCATCCTGATTGTGGCGTTCTTGTTCCAGTTGGGCATCGTCACTGCGCTGGTCATGATGTCCGGTGGGGCGGCGGCGTTCACTGAGTGGGCAGCAAAGCGCATCAAGTCGCGCCGCGGGGCACGGGTGCTCACGGGCTTATTGGGCATGATCATCTTTATCGATGACTATTTCAACGCGCTCGCAGTTGGTCAGGTCGCACGTCCCATCACCGATAGGTATCAGGTCTCCCGGGCCAAGCTGGCCTATATGATCGACTCGAGTTCCGCCCCAACGGTGGTGCTGATGCCGCTGTCGAGCTGGGGTGCCACGATCATGGGCATCATGGCACCGGTGCTTGCGGCTTCGACGTTAGCGTTCACGCAGATCGAGGCTTTCGTGCTGTCGGCGTTCATGAATTACTACGCGATCGCCGCCTTGCTCTTGCTGTGGCTGACCATCCTGCTGGGTCTGGATTTCGGCGGCATGCGACGTGAAGAGCTACGAGCCGCGCAAGGTCGTGGGCTGTATGGTGCTCACGATGTCGCACCGGCACAAATGGATGAGAATGTACCAACCCATACCGGTGGCGCGATGCGCGCGCTGATTATGCCGTTTGTGGTGCTGTTCATCGGCGTCGTCATCGGCATGTATGTCTCCGGTGGGATCGTTGGTGACGACTGGTCAGTATTGGCCACCCTGGCCAATACTGATGTGGCGATTGCGCTGAACGTTGGGGGTCTTGCCGCGCTGGCGGTAGCCGGGTGTTACTGTGTGCGCTACACACAGGGCAGTGCGAAATTCCCGACGGGTACGCGCCGACGCGGGGTGGCACACGGGGCGAAATCCATGTCGGGTGCCGTGCTGATTCTATTATTCGCGTGGGTGTTGGCGGATCTGATCGGCGAGCTAGGTACCGGTGAGTATCTGGCATCCGTAGTCGAAGCTCTATCGATGCCTGCTGTGTGGCTCGTACCAGCACTGTTTGTCGTGGCCGGCTTGATTGCATTTGCCACCGGGACGTCTTGGGGGTCGTTCGGGATCCTGTTGCCGCTAGCGGGTGAAATGATGACGGCGGTGCCCGGTGGCCATGAGTTTTTGATCGCCGCTTTTGGTGCGGTACTGGCCGGTGCCGTGTGGGGTGACCACAGCTCGCCGATTTCCGACACCACGATTCTGTCCAGTACCGGTGCTGCCTGTTCGATCCCGACCCACGTGTCCACCCAGTTGCCGTATGCGTTCGTTGGTGCGCTCGCAGCCCTCGTCGGATATGTGGTCTATGCGTTGGCACAGAGCGGTGTGCTCGGTTTAGTTGTCACACTGGGCCTGGTGGTCGCGATTGCTCTGGTAATTCGCAAAGTGCGGCCGGCCGTGGAGGATCAAGCGGTGCTCGCCGTCGAACCTTCTCACAGGTAGCGCCGATAGTAGCCCGTCTCGGAACTTGCTTGGACGCTCAGGCTCGATAAATAGTCCCAAAGTCTTGTAGTGTTTCAATGAACAGTTCAGCCCGCCCAGTTCATCTGGTGCGGGCTGGATCTCTTTCTGGATCTTAACCCTTTGGCCGAAACCAGAGCGCATGAAATCTTGTTTGTTTTGCAAAGTGACGACCATATGAGTTCTAAACTGACGACTGAAACGCTTCTAAATTGACGAGTCGTCGTTATTTATCCCAGTAGAGGGTCATCGGGTTGTCGACCAGCAGGCGCTGTAGGTCGGATGCCTCGGGGGCTACTTGCGTCAGATAGTACAGCAGCACGGCGTCGTCTGGCATATGTGAGCGCAGGTTGGGATGCGGCCAGTCGGTTCCCCACAGGACACGTTCGGGAAATTCCTGGATGGCCTTTCGGGCGAAGGGTACCACATCGGTATAGACCTTGTGCGCTCCGGCGGTTGCGTATGGTCCGGTGATGGTGAGGCGTTCGGGGCAGCTGACTTTCACCCATGCCTCGGTTCGCTCTACGAATTTTAGGAACGAGGAATATTGTTTCGATGTAGCTGTCTTAGTTACATCTGGGCGGCCCAAATGATCGATGACCAGCGGGACGCCGAGGTTCGCAAGGAAGTCTTCGAGGTCGGGAAGATCTGGCGACTCGAAGTACACCACGATGTGCCAGCCGAGCTCACGAATCTTTGCAGCGACGAGCTCGACCTCTTCGAAGGACTGTCGCTCGACGAGCCGCTTGACGAAGTTAAACCGAACCCCGCGCACGCCACGTTGATGCATGTTCTTAAGCTCGCTCTGGCTGATGTCACTGCCGATGGCGACGACGCCGCGGGCGGTGTCGCCGAAGTAGTCCAACGCATCCAAGAGCGCCGAGTTGTCATGGCCATGACATGAGGCTTGGACGATGACGTTTCGAGCAACGCCCAGATCCTCGCGTAGGTGCTCAAGATCAGCCTTGCTGGCATCACCCGGGGTGTACTTCCGGCCGGGTGCGAATGGAAATGCTGCAGCCGGTCCGAACACATGGCAATGCGCATCCACGGCCCCGGCAGGCAGTTGGATTGTTGGCACTTCACGACCTTTAACCCAGTCGAGCCAGCCTGGAGTTTTTGCAGTGTGTTCGGTCAATCCTGGTCCTCTCGTGCACTGAACTTGTCTGGGCCATGAACATCAAAGCATGTGGAAATGACTATTCCACAGTAGCTCGGCGACGGTATACATGGCAGGGTCTCACGGACGTGGTGGGTGCGACCTTTGGTATTTCTCTTTCCGGGGCGCCCGCGCGTTGACGCCGCCGTCATGATGTTCGTGGTCGCCGGCCTGGAGTTGATGACCACCCAGCGCTTCCAAACCGCCGGCGGTTTTACCCCGCTGCAAGCCGGGGCACTCGTGGCCACCGTGGCGGTCCCATCGATCCCCGCGGCTCTGCTGGGCGGGTTGTTTGAATCGGGTGGTGTAATCAAAGATCGGAACCTCATCCGAGTTCGCGTGCCATGACGCGGCCCCAGTGACAAACGGCATGAGCTCTTCGCCGGCGATGGCGTAGTCGAGGTAACCTAGCTGGCCGTCGAAGACATGCGAGTAGGCTTCTTCACCGTCAAAGTGCTCGCGCAGATCGGTGTAGCCGCCGTCTTTTAAGGTGGTAATCGGGGCTTCCTGGTCGTAGGTGTTCAGGTCACCGGTGATCACCGGGCGTGGCATGTCTTCGGCGTCGACCCAGTCAACCAGGGCGGCTGCGGTGCGTTCGGCATCGCACGAACCAACCAGGTGGGTGTTGTCGCCCTCGCTGCCACACTCGGAGCCCTTGGATTTCAGGTGGTTGGTCGCCATGGTGAATTTGGACAGTACTTCCTCGGCGCTGGCAGTTTCGGCAACCGGGGGCGAAGGTCTGGGCCAACGCTGTCGTCGAGTACTTGGTAGTCACCAACCGGTTCGACGGTCTCGGGCTGGAAGATGATCGCGGTGGTGATGTCATCGGTGCCCAGGCGGCCGGTCTCGATGGCCTCGTAGCGATTTTCGCCGGCGCGCTCGTTGAAGGCGCCAATGGTGAGGTCACCACCGACGTCGGACACGTTTGGGCGAGCCAGGTTCGGCACGTATTCGGCGCCTTCGGTCTGGTGAATCTTCCACTCCTCGAAGCGGAAGTCGAGCACACCGGTGAGGTTGCGTTGGTCAACATGGCTGTTGAGCGTTGGTTGTAGCCGTTATATTGTTATGCATTCGCATAGATCTACTTTCCCCTACAAGTGTGTGGAGCCAACGATCACCATAGGCGTTGAAGGTTCCTTCAGGCTGCGAACACGTGAATTGCAGGTGAAGCCTGAGTATGGCTAGTCTCCACAGGGTTTGCGTCTGAGAGTAGTTCTCCACAAGTGCAGTGCCGATCTCTCACGAAGGTCAGCGGTGTTTAGATTTGATGGCATCGGAAGCCAGTGATACGGCACAATGGAGGGTATGTATATGTCAGCCGAAGTGATTTCGATGATCCTCGTGGCGGCCGGTGTGTTGATCACCCTCGGTGGGGGTCTGTTTGCCGGTGTGGCGTGGTCGCTCCGGCGCATGGAAGAACTGTTCGACAAGGTAGACAAACGTTTTGAGAAAATGGACGAACGAATTAGTCAGGTGCAAACTGAACTGAACGATGTGTAAGTTGCTGTGGCACGTCTGGAGGATCCCCACCCGCGACTGATCTTTCCACGCTGACGGTCCGTTGAAAATTTGATCATCCAAGGTGATGATGGTTCAGGTACGCCGTTGTCAACTTGTACTAGGGGAATGATCTTTTGGCGCGCTACACCACGAGGCAATCGATACGCTCGACCAGCTTTGTTTTGGGTTTGCTGCTCGCGACGAGCACTGTATTGCTTGGCCACTGCGTCATGTACTTTCTGGTGGCTGCGGCATTTCATAACTTCGTTCTTGAGCCGTTGTTTTCAGCCACGTTCTTTTCAGGTGTGTTCTTTGTGGTACTGGCAGGCGTGCTGTATGCCAGGACAGTGGCTTCTCGAAGAAAACAGGGCCTCACGTTGGAAGTATCGGTTGGTCAATCCGTCGGGTGGAATTTCGGGCTGGTACTCGTGCTCAGCGTGCTTTTTAGTTTCATATACTCTGCGACAGAGGTTGGCGGCTTCGGCATGCCAGTAGTGCTGTTTTCTTTGCTGCATGGATTTCCTTCAGGGCTGCTAGCTATTGCCACGAGTGTCATCGGGATCCGGTTGCACTGCAATAAGTTTCACCTTGAGTCGGCGCCCGCTCAGCCAAACTGAGGTGTATTCATCTCGGCACTGGAAGCCCGTGGTGTATCGTCTGGGCGTGGCTAGCAGGATCCGAAAACCGTGCATAATTTAAAAACATGAAGCTTTGACAAACGCCCAAGTCGGAGAGGAAGTCTCGTCTGCAGTGGGACCTTGGAGCTGGTGCGCCGAGCTTGATCGGCGTCAATGACACCGCCGTTCTGCGCGGCCCGGCCGGACTGACCGGTATCGGCGAACAGTGGACGGCTTCTGGCTGGTGTACTGCCCGTGCGACCGAAACAAATGAACCGTGGCAGGCGCTCGGTGCCGACGAGGGATTGCCCGGTGGTTTCCAGATCACCGCTGACGGCGGCATTCAAGTCGCCGGCCTGGAGTGGATGGGCGCTCGCGCCTACGATCCTGCTGCACGTGGTTTCCTCTCCGTGGATCCACTGGCCCCGCCACCGGGTGCTGCTTGGTCCGCCAACCCGTATTCGTACCGTATTCGTATGCTGGCAATGATCCGCTCCACGCTATCGACCCGCTGGGTCTGGCCCCCATCTCGGACGACGAACTGCGGGAGTACGCAGATGGTCTGTGCAAGGCCCAATTGCTTCCGGACTCAGCACTGCAGGGCGGTGGATTGCCGACAATCAGGAATACATCATAGCCGGGGCAGTCGTAGTGGCTGGTGTTGCGGTGATGGCCACCGGTTTCGGTGGACCAATCGGCGCAGGCATGATCTCAGGTGCCCTGCTATCGGGTGGCATCTCAATCGGAACCCAGAAATATTCCAACGGAGAGGTCAATTGGGCCACGGTCGGCAGAGAGACCCTGATCGGTGGCATCATGGGCGGAATCGGAGCCGGAGCTTCCAATTATGCGAGTTCTTGGCTGCTGAGCAAATCCTCTTCGGCCCGAACAGCATTGGCAACACATGCGACTGATGACGCCGTAAGGCTAGCTGACGGTGGGATCATGGCCATGTTGAACGGTGAAATCAAGTTGGCCGCTGCGACACGCATAGAGTCGGCCACAAATTACAATATGCTGGTCGACGACTTCGTTCGCGGAGTCGCTGGAGATACCTTTTCAACCATGACCAGCGCCAATGCAGAATACATCCTCAACGCCACTTTTGACCCGAATAAAGACTTCACCTTCAACGGCTTCTTGGCTGCCAACACGAAGGGACTGTTTGAGTCGACTCTGTCTGGAACCCTACGGCTTGGCACAGGAGGCTTGAGCATACCAACAGATGTAGCTCCAACAGCCCCGATGAGTGACAAACTTGGTAGGTTCGCTCGCGAGCTCGGTACGGACGCGTCCATCGACCCGTTGTCGAACTTTGTTGGTTGGCAAGTACGTGACAATATGGGTGGCGGAGTAACTCAACAAGACCGCAATGCAGACGCCTTTAACTCGGGCTTTGAAAGCCTCGGGTCTGGTTTGCACGAGAGCTTCACGAATTTGCACATAGGAGGGCGGTAGACCCAGTGGTTGAACCAACACAGCTAGGACGCGGTGCAGCATTTGCTGCCGGAGCGGCGGGTGGCTCTGTGCAACGTCGATTGCGCAAGATGAGCGCGCACCCCGAAGACCCGCGGGTTTTTTCCCAGGCCAAGATCTTGGTCCCGGTTGGGTTGTTCCTCAGCCTGGTCATGACGCTGATCGTGCCGAACTTCGTCGGTGACTATCTTGACGGCACGAGTGACGATATTTTCTCGGTCATCTTGCCCGGGTTATTCACCCTGTTTTGTTACCTGTTGTTATTAATTGGGACTGTTCCGCCGTTTTGGGGTGGATCGCGACAAAGTGTGGACCCGGTTCGGTAAGCTGTTCAACCGTCAGATATGTTTTGAAAACGTCGATCGCGTTGACATGGGTGTTGGGCGGTTCAAGGTATATGCCGGGGACACAAAAATCAACATTGATTACAACCGGTTCGATTACTCGCTGGTCTACATTCGCTTCTTGGAAGAGCTGCAGTACCGCCGGATAAAGGTCAAGAACATCGAGGTCGATGACCCCGAGTGGGAAGCCACCGCACAAGCACTTCGTAACGTGTTTGCAACTCATGCCTATCAGAACCACCAAGCGTTCTATGATGCTCATCCCGAAGAACTGGATCGACTCCAAGCTTTGGTCCAGCCGCCAAAGTCCTATGTCAATTAGGCTTGGAATAGTGTTGAGGCTCGTAGATTCAAGCGATTGACAATGGTGGCTTTATCGAACGGAATGAACACCTCGGCAACCCGGGCCGTATCCGGTCGGGGTTAAAGGTTGCGGACGGCCCATTGGTTGAAACCTTTCGTAACGGCACCTGGCTAAACACCAAGACTGCGCTCGATAACGCCAAGCAACAACTCGAAGGACTGCGTCAGCTGTGGGACCGTACTCCCCGGAACATTTTCGAGATTGGACAGTGATATTGCGTTGAATAAACAACAGTGGGATGGACTATCGAATAAGACCCTCTCGATTCTGGTTTTGTGCATTTTTATTGTGCTGGCGATCGTGGGGCCGGTCTTCTTTTCGCAACCTGAGCATCTGGGCCAACAAATTTTGGTCAGTGTCCTGGCGTTTGTGACATTTGTGGTCCTTGGCGGGGTACACCTCGGTTCACGGATCCGGCTGCGCTGGTGGGGCGTTCTGCTGGTCTTCGGCATTGTGTATCTAGCGCTGTTTGCGTTCAGAGATGGCGATTTCCGGCCCGACCAGTTCTGGTTTTTTATGAGCCCCATGGGGTATGTGGTGGGAGCTCTTGGGTTCAGGAAACCAGAGCTGTCTCAGACAGCGAAAACGCAGGGCTATCGCACTGATGGTCTCGTGGTGCAGGCTTGGTCATCGGCTGGGAAAATTGAGACGCCACTGGAAGCTCCTAAGAAGTTAGTCGAGCAACTTGATGGCCACCATCTGACCCTGTTACAGTTCATCAACGATCTTCGAAGTCTAGAAATTGCGGGTGGCGTGAACGATCGTTTCGTGGCCTACTATGCCGATGACCGACTTGATGATGAATCGTGGTCTGTCTATACCGAGCACAGTGCCGATAATCACCCTGATGTGGCATCACAGCTCATGTTTATCGGAGATGTGGAGGGTCATATTCCTGAGAGTTTTTGGTGCACCCGGCCCCGAGCCCAGACTCTAGTGGACGAGTTCATTACAAGCGGTCGCATTGATCTCAGAGGCGATAATCACTGGATAAACGCAGGTCCCATGGCGGGTGGTATGCGGCCAAGCCTATCGACCGAGAGCTGAATAGTAGGAACGATGACGAGCACCTCATAACCGTTATCTGATGTCTGTGCAGAAAGTTAGGAGTCTTCATGGTTGAACCGAATCACCTTGGACGTGGTGCGGCTTTTGCTGCTGGAGCAGCGGGTGGTTCTGTACAACGGCGGTTGCGCAAGAAGAGCACCCATCCCGAAGATCCCCGTGTCTTTTCACAAGCAAAGGTTTGGGTTCCGCTCGGGTTGCTGTTGAGTTTGCTCATGACGCTGATTATGCCGATACCAATCAGCGAGTACCTCGACGGCACAAGTGACGATATTTACTCAATCATCCTGCCCGGATTATTCACCCTGTTTTGCTACCTGTTGTTTTTGATGGGGCTGTTGCGTCGTTTTGGGGTAGATCGCGACAAGGCCTGGACTCGATTCGGCAAACTGTTTTACCGCGAGATTCGTTTCGAAGATATCGATCGATTTGGCGTTGGTGTGCAACGGTACAAACTCTATGCCGGGGAGACGATGATCAATATTGATTACCACCGGTTTGATTACTCGCTAGTGTTCATCCGGTTGCTTGAAGAGCTGCAATACCGGCGGTTTCAGCTCCAAGGAGTCGAGACCGATGACCCGGAGTGGGAAGATACCGCACAGGCGCATCGCAATATGCTTGCTGCCGATGTTTATGCCAATCACCGAGCTTTCTATGATGCTCATCCCGAAGAACTGGATCGCCTCGAAGCGTTGGTGCACCCTCCAAAGTCCTATGTCAACCGGCTGGAAGCGCCGCGTGAATAGCACCGGGACGATTTCTTTAACGAAGCTCAAGTGCGTGACATATGAGTGGATAACCGTGACAAATAGTAAGCGAGCTGCGGCATCGTGGATGCGGAGTCTCACAATCCGATTCACTTCGGACGCCGTGGGATACTGTACGCATGTTTCTCAGTGCTTTGGACATGTTGGTCCCAACTCATCAAACTTCAGGATTGTGGCGCCATCCAGAGGCGCAGCACGCCCAGTACTCTGATCTGCATTTTTGGAAGAAACATGCGGTCATGCTGGAAGAAGCAGGCTTTGACACCATGTTTTTTGCGGATGTCTCGGGCCTGTACGACGTCTATGAAGGCACCGGCACAACGGCAATTCGTGCTGGCATGCAATACCCAGCACTTGATCCCTTACTGTTGATCAGTGCCCTGGCAGCCGAAACTTCGACCATCGGTTTTGGGGTCACGGCCAATGTCTCGTATCTGCCGCCATATTTATTAGCCCGTACGTTTGCCACCTTGGATCACCTCACCAATGGGCGGATCGGTTGGAACATCGTCACCGGATACCAGCGCTCTGCACTGCGTAACCTCGGTGGCGAAGACTTGCTGCCACATGACCAACGGTATGACCGCGCCGATGAGTACATGGAAGTCGTCTACGGCTTATGGGAAGCTTCCGTCGAACCTGATGCGATCGTTGGTGATGTCACCAGTAACACCTATATCGATCCGAAAAAAGTCCATCCGATTGACCACTCCGGTGACTGGTTCACTGTCCCGGGTCCGGCCCTGGTGACACCGGGCCCACAGCGCACACCATTACTCTTCCAAGCAGGATCATCGCCTCGCGGTATCGAGTTTGCCGTGAAACATGCAGAAGCCCTATTCTTCTCGGGTACTTCACCGGAAAACGTGCGACAGCTAGTCGATCGGGTAGAACAACAGATGCAGGCTGCCGGGCGTTCCAGAGCATCAGCACGTCTGATCACCTCGGTGACCGTCATCACAGCAGCCACAGATGAAGCAGCCTATGATCGCTTCCGCGACTACAGCCAATACGTTGATCAAGACGCTGCACTTGCCCTCTTTGCTGGCTGGACGGGCCTGGATTTGTCGCAGTTTAAACCGACCGATGTGCTCCGAGACGTGCATATTGAAGGCAACCGTGCTGCGTTGCAGTCGTTTACCTCGATGGATCCTGATCGCCAATGGACAATTGCTGACCTTGCCTCATACATGTCCATTGGCGCTCGCGGTCCCGTCATTGTAGGATCCGGCAAGACCGTCGTCGACGAACTGGAACGGTGGGTAAGAGAAGCTGGAGTTGACGGCTTCAACATCGACTACGCGCTCCGTGGCCCAGATATGACGGCGTTCACGCAGTTTGTCACGCCGGAACTGCGAGCACGTGGACACCTTGGGGCGGCATTACAGGACGAGGCTCACTCTCAAACGCTTCGTGGTCGCATATTCGGGACAGATTGGTTGCCACAAGACTCCACCGGGGGTGCCTATCGAGGATCTAAACGATCCCTGTAAAAACCCGGTCCTGCATTCGACGCTGCTACATTTACACGTTGTATCGACATGAAAGACTGTTGCCGCATCGGGTACTCCGTTGGTATCAATGAGGATAACGTGCAGGAGATGCTCGATCTGCTGGGCGACCCAGGCGGTGGTAAAACCATGGCGTAATGCGTGGCATGGGATCACGTTCCTTCCTGTGGCGTTGGCCGGTAAGAGTGGATTTTGAGTTCCTTAGCGTAGCGGATGCTGCCGTCGACGTCGATCGCGGACTCGTGCACGCGCACCTCATACGGTGCCTGTTCGAAGGTGCTGGCCAGGCCGTGGGCGTTGTCATCCGTGAGCCCATCGGTATAGATCAAGGTGGGACAGTTGGTGGATTCGATGACGATGCGCCAGGGGAGCTCGCCGTCGCGAGTTTCTTCTGCGGTGGCCTGCGTGACATTGCAGACACCCCAGCGCAGATCGCTGGGATAGCCGACGCCCATCGATATGAAACCAAAAGGAATCAACACCAGGAACCACAAGACCATCAGTAAGAAGGCAAACCCCACGAGGCGCTGGCCCACCGTTTTGGGTGCCTTGGGTTCAACGGGCTGCGCGTGGCTCACGGGTGCCTCCTCGAACGGTTGGGGCAGGGGTGGGATCGAGTCGATTCTACGACGGTGGTGTCGTCGTCGGTAATGCACGCTGCCAGGTTGAGGCAATGGTTAGTATCGAAGGATGCAGTGGCGCGAAGTTGATGGCTATGACTGGTATGTATTCGACACCCCGGAGACCGGACCGTATCTGAGTCTGGTGCTGGGCTATGGGTTGGTGCATGAGCCAGTCGAGGAGTTTAGCACCCTGCAGTTGGCTGCGGGCATGTTGCAGACGGAGCTGTCGCGCCCCGTGGAGACCGGTGTTGGGCGAGCTTCGGTACCGGAAGTATCGGTGACGGTGGGTTCTGATACGACAACCATTGGCATGCGCGGGGATGTAGCGGCCCTGTCGGCTGCGTGGCAGCGGTTGGCTGACGTTTTGGCAGGCCGCCAGCCGGTGGACATCGCCGATCCGGTGGATGTACGGATCTCAGCAGCCCCGCGGGATATCACTACCCGGTTTGGGTTGACTTCGTTGACGTTGGCCGCCTCGCAGGTGGTCCAACCCCAGTCTGCCGGTGATCCGTTTATGTTATTGGGACACCTGAATCCCGCTGCGGGCCAGGTTCGGGCGGTGATGTGCACGAATACCGAGCGGCTGATCTCCAGCGCATTTGCTGCGCCGACCGGGGCAGTGGCGGGTGCGGAGCATTCACGGTCTCGTGCCGATGCGCGGCCGGGCGGAATGGAGTTTCGTGCCGGCTATCCGTTGATCTCGGTGCTGGTGCCCAGCACGGCAGATGGTGCCGCCACCGTGCGGGTGCTGGCGCAACAAATGGTCCAGCACATTCATGAGGTGACCCGGCGCGATCTGGGTACCGAAGTTTCTCTGGTGTCGGTGGGGCCGGATACGCTGGCGACCCTGATGGTCGCGGATGCTATTTTGCATGGGCAACAGCGCTCGCAGATCCAGCAGTTGATTGTCGCCAAACCGATTCCGGATCACCGGATTGTCGACGCCGTGGAGTTCGAGGTGGAAAACCGTCCACTGAGCGGGATTCTTGCTCGCCGGGTGCACGGTCTGGATGACGAATTCGCGTCGTTGGATGCCACGCACCAGGCGTTAGCGCAGGCCCGGGCAACGATACGGTTCTACACAGACCCCCTCTCGCACCTTCCGGCCGGGTACGAAGCGATAGACCAAATATTGCCCGAAGCGGATGGTCCGAAATTCAAGCGAAAAGCTGGCCGCGACCACCTGGTGATCGGCACCGACGTCATCGAGCATCGTTATGCTGGTGGCCACGGCGCGGTGACGGTCGATGCGGTGGACGTACACAACCTGGCGCTGGTGATCGAGGATCCCACCGATGCCGTGGTGCTCATCGATGACCAGTACCGCACGGTGGACGTCATTTTCGATGTGTACCGCAAACAGCATCAGCTGCGCGAGTTGATCACCCAGCGTACCCAGGGCGTGCCGCGGATTACCGCCGGCGACCTGATCCCGACAGCGCAGGTCCGACAGCAGGCGGGCAAGTCGCGGATGCTCAAGTGGGCGGTTGGGCTAGCTCCGGTGGCCATCATCATGTTTGCGGTGTTGATGTCCTGGGCGGAAGGGTTGCGCCAGGTCGGCGAACCAGCACCCGAGCACATGGACCCGCCGCAGGCTCGACAAGATGAGCCGGAACGTGCTGCAGAGCAGGTCAAAACGGCAGCGGGAGAGACTGCGACGTTGGCGAACTGGTCGCGCGTCACCGTTGACGTGACTGAGTTTGAACCGGGCGAGGATAGTGAATTCGCAGCATTCACGGGCGTGCATCTGGTGGCGGATATCGAATATTGCGCCGCCGAGGACGACGACTTCGTGGACCCGGAGCTGTTCTCCATGACCCACGGTGAGCCGGCACAATTCGCACACGACGTGGAGGACGTTGAGGATCCGCTGCAACCACGCGAGCTGGAGGCAGGACAGTGCGCGACCGGCCAGTTGGGGTACTTCATCTCGGGCGACGAAGCTACGAATATGCAGGTGTCTTATAGCTACGACTATCCGGGTCGGGTGACCTGGGTGGTTGAGGACATCTCGTCGGAATCGTGATGGCACGTCGTCGAAACAAGACCCCGACTCGCACCCAAACCGTTGTGACCTTGTTGATCATGTTCGGTGGGTTGCTCTTCATGACCTGGGCTCTCACTGATCCTTGGCGAGACGCTCAGAACCTCACGTGGGTTGAGTGCGAGGTCATGAGCGCTCAGCCCCAGCGCGGTGGTAGAAACTCCTCGGTGCCCTGGTATGTCGCGGTGGAGACCCGTGACTGCGGAAGGGTTGTCTACCGGGTCGGCACGAACCAAGAGAACGTCGAGGGCGTGGCCGCGCAGTTTGAGCCGGGTCCATATGAATTCAAATTCGGTGCGGTCTCGCAGCGACGAGCCCAGGGTCGGACCTTATTGGATCATGCCGCAGATGCCAAAGATTTCCGGCGCCTGCCAACCGACGATTAACGAGCGGTCACCAGGTCGGCAGCACGATAGGACCCTGCAGGCTGGGCCCATCAAGCGCATGGCGGCGTTGCGCAGCCAAAACATAGGCTTCGACCATGGCGAGTGCGGAGCCTTGCCCCGCCAGCAACGACGGTGACGCCGCAGCATCTCCAAGCAGTGCGACGCGGCAGCGTGACCAGGAGGGCATGCAGATCTGACTTGCCCGGTCCAGATAGAAGGTTTTTGCTTGTGTCGCCCTGGGTTTGCAGCCAGCGCCCGAAATCGCGGATATACGACATCCACGACCGATGCGTGCAGGATTCCAGTTGGTGGGTGACCCATCCTTCAACCGTGTTGCGGTCAAAGACTCTCAGGTGATGTTTGGTGCAGTAGGCATCGAATTTTTTTCAGATACCAGATCCTGGATTTGCCGTAGAATCCCATGGCATGTTTGAACTCCAAAAAACGCTCCAATTGTGTGGCAAATGCACTGGTGAAACCATAATCACTCATGACTGGACTCCTGCTGGAACTGATAGGACGCAGCCCAACAGCCCCTGGTGATCCGTACTGAGATACACGTTGGTGGATTCGTCGCTGGTGTGTCCTAACACCGCGGCAATAGTTGGGTAGCGCAACACCGGCCTGAAGCAGCCTGGAGGCCGCATTATGTCGCAGTACCCGAGTTACAGCGTTGAGGTGGGCCACGCCAACTTTCCGGAATGTCGTGGAGGTCACTCGATGAATCGAAGCATGATCAGCAAAGTCAGTGTGTGGGGCCAGACTGCGCAAGAACACCCGATCATCAGCTCCTTCCGGACGCTTAGACAACACGTAGACTGCCAACTTCGTGACCACCAACGCCGGTAGCGGTACAGTGACTGGGTTGGCCATCGTCGCGGTGCTGTCGGCGTGAGAGACTGCTTTCACCCCGGTCAGAATGAGTATGGGTGCAATGCTCCAGAGGCTTCTCGAATCTTTGGATCTGTATGAAGATGAGACTTGAACAGACAATCAGTAACGTTTGTTTCGGCTCTCACCTGGGCCTTAACTACGTCAACTGTGGTTTAGATCACTCGGGTTGTGTTAGTGTTTCAATGAATCCACGGGGTGGCAGGGTCTCGATTCATCCATAGTTCGCTACAACGAGACCGCTATGCTCTTGCCGCTCGCGGAGTCATCACTCACACACCGAAGGAGCCTGAGATGACATCTCGTCGTATAGCCACAGCCATGACCGCAGCAGTAGCCATGTTCGCGCTTGCCGCTTGCGGGGGAGATTCTGATACCAGCGGAAACGGAGAAGACGGAGGGCAGGCGGAAGAGAACTTTATCAATGATCTGGTTTTCGCAACCGGTGGCACCGCGGGTGTCTATTACCCTTTCGGTGGTGAACTTGCTGCAATCTATGAAAACGAAATTGACGACATTTCAGTAAACTATGTTGAATCTGGGGGCTCTGCGGAGAACGTAGGCCAAATTTATCAAGAAGAGTGGCAAATCGGATTCGCGGATAATGGGACAGCCAACCTGGCAGTGAATGGTGACCTGCCTGGACTTGAAGGCGAAGCTCTGGACAATATTGGCTGGATCGGCAATTTGTACCCAGAAGCCCTACACATTGTGGTCCGCGAAGACTCCGGCTACGAATCAGTGGCAGACCTTGAAGGCGCAACCATTGCCGTCGGCGATGCTGGGTCCGGTACTCGGATCACTTCGGATAAAGTGCTTGCCGCTTATGGTCTTGAAGAAGGCGACTATGAGCCAGAAGTGACTGATTTCGGTTCATCAACTGAAATGCTCGCGGACGGGCAAATTGATGCAACTATGTTCGTAGTCGGAACTCCTGTCGCTGGCTTGACTCAAATTTCTGCAACCACTGACGTGAAGCTGCTAGCGCTCGACGACGACGTTGCCGCAGAAGTTGAAGAGTCCGGTAGTGAAACCGTGTATGACGTTCCTGCGGATGCCTATGACTTCCTGGATGAGGATCTTCAGACCGTGGCGGTATTCGCCGTGATTGTGGCGTCGACAACTCAAGTCAGTGAAGATGTTGGTTACGAAATTACTAAAGCAACGTTTGAAAATGCTGACAGTATCACGGTCGAGGCCGCGCAATTCGTGGATCTTGACGAAGCAGTACTCGGCCTGGGTGACATTCCACTTCACCCGGGAGCGCAGCGGTACTTTGAAGAAGTTGACGTAGAGTTGCCATGATTCGAAGCAACAGTCGAGGAGACCTCGACTCTTCGGCCGTCACTGCCTCGGCAGTGACGGCCGAAGACTCGGTGCATACTCAGAAACAAGCAGATGAGATCCTGCGTGATCACGATACCTCCAGTCGATACCGAACAGACCTGGGCTGGTGGGCTTGGGTCGTCGGGATCATTTCTATTCTTTTTACCGTCTACCACCTATACGCGGCTCTTGAGCGACCGTTTAATACGTGGATACACTCTGCATTTCACCTGGGTGGTGGTACAGCACTGATCTTCCTGCTGTATCCAGCAGCTAGGAAGTTATTGCGACCGACCTCATCGCGCAAGCGCTGGTACAGTATTTTCATACGAAGCGGGAAAGGCGTGCCCTGGTATGACGCGGGTCTGGCCGCGCTCGCACTGTACTGCAATTTCTACCTGTACTTTGAATATGAACGACTTACCGGCAACGCAGTTCAGGTTCTAGGTCATACGACCTGGGACTATGTTGTTGCTACCCTGGGGATACTCTTAGTTCTTGAAGGCACGCGTCGGTGCGTGGGGATTCCGATTATCATTATCGCTGCGGTCGCCATTATTTATGCTGTGTACGGCAACTACAGTCCGATTTTTACCCATGCTGGGATGTCCTGGGAAACCTTTTCCAGAAATATGTTCCTCTCCACAGGTGCGGGCATATTTAGTACGCCGATCCAGGTGTCGTCCCAGTTCATCTTTTTGTTCCTATTCTTTGCTGTAGTGCTGTTACGGACGAACATCGGTCAGTTCTTCAATGACTTGGCATTTCGCGCTGCTGGGCGTTACACCGGTGGTCCTGCTAAAGCAGCTGTGGTCGCGTCAGGGTTGCAGGGTATGGTGTCTGGCTCCGCGGTCGCTAATACCGTGGCGTCGGGTTCATTCACCATTCCGATGATGAAAAAAGCTGGCTTTAAACCCCACGTTGCTGCAGCTACCGAGGCAACGGCTTCTACCGGTGGCCAGCTAATGCCGCCTATTATGGGATCAGCCGCGTTCATTATGGCTCAAAATGTGCCTGATGTGACGTATAACGACATCATCATCATTGCGATCATCCCTGCGATTTTGTATTTTCTCGGTGCGTTTCTTTCGGTGCATTTTGATGCGAAGCGAAATATGCTGCGCGGCATGCCGGTTGAAGAACTTCCTTCTTGGCGATCGTTGCTGACGCGTATCGACTTGCTATTACCGTTGATTGTGATTGTAACGACGTTGGTCATCGGGTTTACACCGATGCGTGCTGCCCTGTTGGGTATTGCTACCGCATTTCTATTGAGCTTCGTGCGTGCATCAACTCGACTAGGGCTGCGTGGCATGGTGGACATGCTCATTGATGCCGCGCGGACCGCACTGCCCGTCATCGCAGCCTGTGCTACCGCGGGAATTGTTGCTGGTACTGTCACTTCCACCGGCCTGGCAGGACAGCTTGGTCGTGGTTTGATTGACCTTGCAGGTGGGAATTTCTTGCTGGTGCTGTTCCTGGTGATGATTGCATGCATCATTATGGGTATGGGCCTACCAACCACTGCGAACTACGTTGTAACCTCAACGGTTGCAGCTCCGATTCTGTACAACAACTTTGATGTACCCATCATTGCGGCCCACTTCTTCGTGTTGTTCTTCGGAGTGTTATCGGAAGTTACGCCACCGGTGTGTTTAGCTGCCTATGCGGGAGCTGGACTCGCCAATGCAAACCCGATAGTTACCGGGTTTACTGCACTGAAAATTGCAATAGCAGGGTTCATTGTGCCCTATGTTCTGATTTTTGAGCCGGCCATGCTGCTGGAAGGACCGGTATCAGACCTGATACCTGCACTCGTTACAGCGATTATCGGCATGGCAGCAATCGCCGCGGGGCTGGCCGGATATTTCCTTACCAATGTAAATATGGTGGAACGTACGGTCCTAATTGTCAGCGGCGTGCTGCTGGTAATCCCCGACATCACCGTGTCAGCGGCCGGAGCCATCGGACTAATTGTTATCACGGTGTTGCAATACATCAAACGGTCACGTGGGCGTCAAACGGTGAAAACCACTGAAGAACAGCCTCAAACGGTCTAGGTGACATCGGACGGCTATTGATTATGAACTTGTGGCTGTTGGCCATAACGTCACATGCGTTGATGCCAGGAAGCCCAGTGGAGCAACTTATTTTGCCGACTCTTTCCACACCCAGAGCTGCACCTGGAGTAACTTTGACAGGGACCACAATCCCAGATGTCAGGTTCAGCTTCAGGTGCAGCCTGGGTTGGATTCGCCGGTTGGGGGAGCACGGTTTTGCCTCTATTGCACGCCGTCACAGATACTAGGTGACGTGCGCACTCTCCCTTGGAGCTAGAGAACTTGGCGGCTTCCCACGCCAACGCGTAAGAAACACGGCTGTCCAGCCCGACCTTAGGAAACGAAGGGGTGCAGGTGGCCGCCGTTCACGGTGATCTGCGCATGGCACGGGCCATCATTAGCAGTGTTCCGATTTGCGTCAGAACTCGACGAGCTACTCTTATAACTTTTCCGCCCAGATGGCATCGGCCGCATTGTCTAACTGGGGTATTGTATACAGCTGTTAAAGTAGTGTTGCTGCTAACCTGAGACGAAGATTTAGGACTTTCTTGAGGTGCGCTCGTGCTTGACGCCTATCCGATACTGACGTTGTTGCCGCCACTGGTTGCGATCGTTTTAGTGATCGTGACGAAAAAGGTGTTGGCGTCCTTGGGCGCCGGGATTCTCGTGGCTGGGTTGCTCCTGGCAGATTTCAACCCGCTGGCCATGCTGGTCACCATCGGCGAGGTGACTCTTGGTCTTGTCTGGGCTGATGGAGCTGTGAATTGGTACACGATCCTGATCGTGGCCTTCCTCTTTCAGCTCGGCATCATCACGGCACTGGTGATGATGTCCGGGGGTGCGACAGCCTTTACCGAATGGGCCGCTCAGCGTATCAAGACCCGTCGCGGTGCCAAGATTTTGACCGGTCTGCTGGGCATGATCATCTTCATTGATGACTACTTCAACGCGCTCGCCGTCGGCCAGGTGGCGCGGCCTATCACCGACCGCTACCGAGTCTCACGTGCCAAATTGGCGTATTTGATTGACTCCAGTTCTGCCCCGGTGGTCGTATTGATGCCGCTGTCGAGCTGGGGCGCGACCATTATGGGCATTATGGCTCCGCTCATTGGTGCTTCCGCACTCATGATGACTCAACTCGAGGCCTTCGTCTTATCCGCGGCCATGAACTATTATGCGATTGCGGCGTTGCTCCTGTTGTGGCTGACCATCTTATGGGGACTGGATTTTGGGGGCATGCGCCGAGAAGAGCACCGTGCCGCACAAGGCGACGGTCTATACGGTGCTAACGATGTTGTGCCAGCCCAACTCACCGATCACGTCCCCACACATAACCAGGGTGCAATGCGCGCGCTGATCCTGCCATTTGTGGTGTTATTCGTTGGCGTCGTGATCGGCATGTATGTGTCCGGTGGGATCATCGGCGACAGCTGGACCCTGTTGGACACCCTGGAAAACACAGATGTTGCCATGGCACTGAATGTTGGCGGTATCGCCGCTCTAGCAGTAGCTGGCTACTATTGTGCACGCTATACCAACGGGGCCACCGAGTTTCGGCCTGGCACACGACGTCGGGGTATCGCCCACGGTGCGAAATCCATGCTGGGTGCGATCCTGATTTTGCTATTCGCCTGGGTGCTGGCTGATCTGATCGATATGCTGGGTACCGGGGAATATCTGGCATCCGTGGTCGAGGCGTTGGCGATGCCTGCCGTGTGGCTGGTGCCAGCGTTGTTTGTGGTGGCCGCAGCAATGGCCTTTGCTACTGGGACATCCTGGGGCGCATTCGGGATTCTGCTACCGCTGGCCGGCGGAATGATGACGGCGGTGTCCGGTGGCGATGAGTACCTGATCGCCAGTTTTGGTGCCGTGTTAGCCGGTGCGGTATGGGGTGACCACAGTTCACCCATTTCCGATACCACTATCTTGTCTAGTACCGGTGCCGCCTGTTCGATCCCAACGCACGTGTCGACCCAGCTGCCCTACGCTTTCGTTGGTGCGCTTGCCGCGCTAGTCGGATATGTCGTGTACGCGGTTACGAGCAGCGGCATCATCGGGCTGATCGTTACGCTTGGTTTGGTGGTTGCTATCGCTGGGGTGATCCGCAAGATTCGTCCACCGTTACTTGAACCGGTCGAGGTTGCTGAAGCCACACATAACTAATTTTTGAGCGTCGATCTTTGAAGATGCCTAACTGGAGTTATTGGTCAATAACTCGTTCAAGGGATTGTTCGGGGCTCAGGTTTCTTTTGGGTTTCAGCACGGACTCGCTCGAAAATACCAAGGTGGACTTAAGATGTCATTGTTGCGGCGCATTTTAAGACGTTTCGGGCCAGTAGAGGGATAAAGGATTTCCTACTAAGAGTTGTTCGCGTTCTGTTTCGGTGAGAGCGATCTGCGGAATGTAGTTCAACAGTATTGAGTCATCCGGTATATGCGATTTCATATTTGGATGAGGCCAATCAGTTCCCCATAGTGTGCGTTCCGGGAATTCTGTGATCAATCGACGGGCGAATGGTGCTACATCGGTGTAGACTTCGCTAGCGCCAGTGACTGCGTTCGGTCCGTTCACTGTTAGACGTTCCGGACAGCTGACCTTGACCCAAGCTTCAGTTCTATCTACAAAACGAAGAAAAGAGGAGTAGGCAGTCGAGTTGGCCCCTCTGGTTATATCCGGTCGACCGAGATGATCGATCACAAGGGGGAGATCTAGTGTCGCAAAAGAGTTTTCCAGGTCTGGAAGATCCTCAGCTTCGAAGTAAAGCACTATGTGCCAACCGAATTCCCGAATTTTTGCTGCGACTTCTTTGAGCTCATCAAATGACTGGTTCTCCACGAGTCTTTTCACGAAATTAAACCGCACCCCACGCACCCCACGAGCATGCATGTCAGCAAGTTCATCACTAGTAACGTCCGCGCCAAGTGATACTACTCCTCGGGCACTGTGTTCGAAGTAATCTAGCGCATCAAGGAGCGCAGAATTGTCGCGGCCGTGGCATGAGGCTTGCACGATGACGCTCCGGGAGACTCCGAGATGCTCCCGCAATTTCTGGAGATCCAGTTTTCCTGCATCTCCGGGTGTGTACTTCCTAGATGGTGAGAAAGGGAATTCTGTCTGAGGGCCGAACACGTGACAGTGTGCGTCAATAGTGCCTTCCGGAAGTGAAAAATCGGGTTCTGCGCGTTCTTTAACCCAGTCCAGCCAGCCGTCAGTTTTCTTCATCTCTTCGGTCATGTGTGTTCCTTACCTTCAAGTCCGGACATGGAATCGTGTGCTGCTGTTGATCGGCACACGAAACTAGGAGCACGAATTATCTAGATCCGTTGCTCATTGTGTGTCAGCAATATTGTTAATAATTTTGTTGACAACTTGAGATAATCTTGAATCAAAATATGCCAATGGTCAACCCCTGCCTTCTCTGAGGCTAGACGATATTTCGATCATGCATTCGCAACACCGTTCAGTCGAGTGAGAGCTAGGTCGGCTGACCATAGATTTCGCGCAGATAATAAAACCTCGAATGCTTTTAGGTGCTGATTTTCGGCGAGGTGTCGTAGTGTTTCGCATTTGTGTTGACAGTCACAGGTGTGATGGGCAATAATATTGCTAACAATATCGCTAACAAAAAGTGTTGAAATGTGATTCGGTTGGGAATGAATTTTCTTTGGTACAAGATGTTGATCGTTTGATGAGGGCCTCACCAAATGCGTTCTCTTTTGCAGCCTGATGCCACCCTTATTTGGCGTTCAATTTTGAATTAGTCTGGTGCCCGAATTTTTCAATTTTGCGCCTTGAGCGGCCTTCGTTTTTATGAGAGGAGTACTTGCGTACTTCAGCTGGGAAAAGCTGTGTGATTGCACACGTACTCCTCGGCTTATCGCGCACCATATTTACTTGTCCTGAGTTCGGGACTGATTAAAGGTAGAGCCAAAGACTCAGGGCTACGGCCGAGTTGAAGTAAAGGGGAACATAGGTGTCAACTGTTTTACAAGTTCAATCGTTGGCCAAAGAGTTTGTTAGGGACAACATTGCGACGGTAGCCTTGCGCGATTTCAATCTTGAAATTGCAGAGGGTGATTTCGTCACGATTCTTGGTCGATCTGGTTGTGGAAAGTCGACTATGCTCAACTTGCTTTCTGGATTGACTGTTCCATCGAGCGGGCAAGTCCTGCATAGAGGTAAGCCTCATACCGGTCCAAATCCAGAGATCGGATATTTAACCCAATCAGACACACTTATGCCGTGGAGCACGGTGGAAGCAAATGTACGTCTGCCAATGCATATTGCTGGGGTCCCAAAAAACAAGCAGGAAGAACGTGCTGGCGAGCTTATTCACCGAGTGGGCCTTGACGGGTTTGAAGGCAATCTGCCCAAAGAACTATCTGGCGGCATGAGACGTCGTGCGGGCCTGGCGCGGTTATTAGCTACAGGTGCTAAGACAATCTTGCTCGATGAACCATTTGGTGCGTTAGATGCTCAGTTAAAGTCGGAGCTTCAACTCGATTTATCTGAGCTGTTTAACTCGACCCCCGGATTGACCGTGGTATTTGTCACCCATGACATTGAAGAAGCCATTCTTTTAGGAGATCGTGCTGTTGTTCTGGGGCCACTGGGGCGAATACTGACGGACGTTAGCATTCCACTTGAGCGGCCGAGGCACCCCGTAGAAACAAAGATCAATCCAGAATTTAGACGGATTCACGAGCATATCGCTAACTCACTTCGAGAGGGAGCCAAGCCATGACAGAAATCATAAGGGATAGTGCCCCAGCAGGAGAAAAAGTTCTAAGCTCAGGACCAGTCCGTGAGACGAGAACTACTACTTGGTGGCAGAGGAATAATCGAGTTGTTCTTGTTTGGGTACTACGGGTCGCGTTTTTCGTGGCGTTCCTGGGGATATGGCAACTTTTGAGTGGGCGGGTCCTCAACTCATTGTACTTCTCCGATCCGTTGTCAGTGCTTGGGCAGCTACGTGAATGGATATCTAATGGAACATTGTTCGGGCATACATGGATAACTATCCAAGAAGTGTTTTTGGGATACCTCTTAGGTTCCTTTGCAGGTGCAGTTGCGGGATATGTCTTAGCTGCAAGCAGACTAGTATTTGATGTAGTGGAGCCGTTTATGATGGCTTTATACGCAATCCCAAATGTGGCTCTCGCGCCGTTATTTATTGTCTGGATTGGCATCGGTATGGATATGAAAATTTTCCTTGCCGCATTAACAGTTTTCTTCCTGGTTTTCCTCAATGTAGCTGCTGCGGTCAGAAATGTAGATGAAGGTCTCATTGATGCCGTTCGATTAATGGGCGGGTCAAAGAAGGATATTGCCTTGAAAGTGGTCTTGCCGTCATCGATGGGCGGGCTCATGACTGGTCTACAGGCAGCGATTCCTTTTGCTCTTATCGGAGCGGTCATCGGTGAACTGGTTGCCTCTAATCAGGGGCTTGGGTATTTGGTGAATGACTCTGCTGCACAATTTAATACGGCGGGAGTTTTTGGCGCAGTGGCAGTGCTAGCAGTGCTAGCCCTTGTCTTGAAGTACGTTGTCGGGGTGTCATTCGAGCGTTTAAATCGTTGGGATAACTAGCTGTTGATTTTGTTTTATGAGCGTTATCAAGAAAGAAGAACCAAAGTATGAAAAGATTTTCACTAAAAAGTTTAGCCGTGGTAGGTATAGCTGCCTTAGCTTTGACAGCATGTGGTGGAAGTGGAGAGGATGACGCGCTAAATGTCGGCCAGACAAGCAACTCTGTGGCATTTTTTCCATTACATGTAGCGGAAGAGAATGGTTATTTCGACGATGAAGGCGTAACTCTCGGAGATCGTCCGAGGCTTCAAACTGGTGCGAGACTCGCGGCAGCCCTTACGTCTGATTCAATTGATGTAGCTGCAGGTGTTGCTACTGATGCTTTTAACTTTGCCGACAATGACGATGATGCGCTAATCACTGGCGCTTTAGTTACTGAATACTATGTCGATATAGTAGTGGGAAATGACTTCGATGGTGCCAGTGAGGATGATTCACTGGAAGATAAAATTCGATCCCTAGAGGGAAAGACCATCGGGATTACTGGCCCTGGTTCAGGAACAGAAGCCCTCCTCATTTATCTGTTCAACGAGGTCGGACTCGACGCGAATGCTGACGCGACCTTGGTTAACTTGGATGCTTCACCTTCGGCCGCGATCGGGGCTCTCGAGAACGATCAAATAGATGCGTTTTCATTCTTCCAGCCTGCCGGTCAAATGGCGGAAACTAGTGGTGTGGGAGAAATATATATATCACCACAGCGCGGAGATGTCCCATCTTTGGCTGAACAGGTGCATGGAATGGTCTTCAGCTCCCGGACTGCTCTCGAGGAAAAGCCTGAGCAACTTGAAGGTTTTAATAATGCAATTAATAGGGCTTTGGAATTTATTGCAACTGAACCTGAAGAAACTCGAACCCTGCTTGGGGAATATCTGGATGGAGCTGACGAGGCAACCTTAGATGCAATTGTCGAGATCTTGCCTCAAGAAATGGCAAGTTCTACGACGATCAGTCGAGATTCCTTCCAGACAGCCACCAATTTTCATACAGAATCTGGATTGCTAGATACTGAGTTTTCGTACGATGAAATCGTATGGGACGAGGTGCAGGAATGATGAGGCATCAAAGTGCGTGACGCAGGATTGATTTGTAGAAAGCGCGAACTCAAGTTTTAAAATTTGTCAAAGTGAAATACAGCAATGTCCACGATGGCTGTTACTTGCTCGGAAACTAAGAAGACCGTACCGGTAATTACTTTGGTGTTCGGGTTCCTCGGAAGTCAAATCTGAGCTTAGGCTCTGGGGGACGGCTGAGAGACTCTCGGCGTCGCGCAGTTCGGTGATTTGATCTTCATTCAGTCCTAAGATGCGGCTGCAAAGCACTGCATGGAAACTCGGTGAGTCCTGCCTCGTGGATGTTGTTGATCGAGTCTGTGCTATCGATTTGGGCGGTGGCTTTATACAGGATAATGCAAACGCATTCGTCTAGCTTTGACCGTGCTAATGCTACATACTGCACATGGTCTACTTTTAGAAGGTGCTGGCTGGCTTCCGGCGATGTGTCGAAATCGTGGGATAGTGCCACACTGAGTACAAACGCGCTTTAGTTATGCCGTTAGGGGCCGTTGTCGGCAGACGTGGTCCTGGCCAGGTCGTTACATATGGGTGATCTCCGAAATCAATGCGACCACTTGTCGCCTAGCAAGAGGTTGCAGGCCACCCAGAGGTCGACGGGCGGATACGGGAAAACGCTGCAACTTATGGGCTCGGGACGCGTGAATTCAAGTTCGGCAGGCTAGTCCCGCGTTCGGCTGCGTGTGGCCGTGCGTTGTTGAATGATGCTGTCGACACTAAGGAAGTTCACTGTCAGGGCTAAGCTTCATCCGACGACGTGGAATTAGGAAAGGGTCTCTGGGTGCCGGTGACCGTTCCGCTGGGTCGACGCCAAGTAGTGAACCACCGCAGCAGGTACTCCGCCGGACCATAGCGGTGACGCTTTAGCCACCATGCGCTCACGGCCACCTGCCCGGCGAAAACGATGAAGGCGAGTAGGAACAGTAGTGGGGGAGATACCTGGCCGGCGAGTCCAAGGCCGACCCCGGTGAATAGGATGATCCCCACCAGTGACTGTGCCAAGTAGTTCGTCAACGCAATGCGTCCGACCGGTGCCAGCACCGTGCGCAGCCAGGCGGTTGTCGGCGTATGCATGAGACGTATCAGCGTCGCCACGTAGGCGGCGGTCAGAAACGGTGCAGTCAGCACGCTTACGGTTGTTCCCCATGTGCTGCCGTCGGCTCCCAGCGCGGCGTAGACGACTCCGCCCGCGAGCCCCACGGGGAAGCCGATCCATTGGGCTGTTCGCAGGAACGACTCCTGCCCAGTCAGATTTGAGAAAAGGCGCCGCCGGGCGGCAACCATTCCCAGTAGGAACATCGCCAGCGCCGTCGGACCTTGGAGTGAGGCTGCCTGCAGGACGAGGAGGTCGAGTCCGCTGACGTTGTGGCTGATGATCTCCAGCGGTGATCCGAGCATGGCCTGTGTTTGCAACGCGTGTCTTTTGTCAAATTTTGTTGAGCCACGTGTGCACCAGAATTGAGCCGCGTGAGCGGCTCAATATGAGCCATGTGTGCACGCTGGAATTATCGGGCACGTCTTCCACTATTGAATTGTTGAATGTG
>Ga0209487_1000603_pt1 | contig 32332 bp, 29 predicted proteins | sample Poulit2012_FD_187524 | JGI IMG/M metagenome (GOLD analysis project Ga0209487, IMG submission 187524) | Agricultural soil microbial communities from Georgia to study Nitrogen management - Poultry litter 2012 (SPAdes) (version 2) | ecosystem: Environmental > Terrestrial > Soil > Agricultural land...
CCCAGTTATGCAGAGAGCTACGGCTCCTAAGCAGCGTAACGGAGGAATGGCAGAGCGGTCGAATGCGGCGGTCTTGAAAACCGTTGAGGGTCACACCTCCGGGGGTTCGAATCCCTCTTCCTCCGCAGAAAACCCTGTAAATCGTTGATTTACAGGGTTTTATTTTTTCAGGTGCGAATTTAGGTGTGAATAGTAAAGTATTTATATGACATTCACCTTATAAATGAACTTATTATTCATCTTCCATTTTTTCGTTAATTAAAGTCGCTGTAATCAATGTAGCATTCTTAATTAGAATGAAATTTCTGTCATATTGTGCATCGTCTACCTCAAATTTACCATAATGGACTAAATTGTCTCTTATCTCTTTTAAAAGATCAAAAACAGCTCGTTCAACATTTCCTCTATACGTAACATCTATTTTTTCATTCAATATTTCCTTTCTTAAAAAATCAGTTGCATTTTTTACAGAAGGTCGAATTTCAAAATTATAACTGTTAGACCTGATATAATCTTGCTCAATTAATTCCACAATCTCCTCCCTACAAATCTCCGCCAAATTAGTTTGCTTCGAAAGCAAATCAAGATTGAATTTACCTTTAAATTTTTTCTTACAGAAACTTTCAATATAAGCGAAATTATCTCGAAAATCATTCCTGTATTTCTTAAGTTCTTCTGTTTCTTTTTCTCTAAATCTCTTCATCTAAATCCTCATTTATCTCATTCAAATATTTCTTCAAATCTATGGCTGGAACAGTTCCAATTGCTTGTTGTAGATATCGTGTTAATTGCATAAAAAATGTAACTAACGAATTTTCAGGCTTGCTAAACTCCAAACTTTTAAAAACCCGCCTGTCATAATAATCTAGATAACGCTTTTCAAATTCTTTCTCATTAGTATCCTCCTCTCCTTCATAATCAACCACAAAACTTCCATAATCTGCTATACACCCAAAGTCGATACTAAATAATCCTTTTTGATTTTTAATGTGCTCCTCTATTTTGTTATTATTCTTATGAGTGAAACTATTCGTACTGCATAGGATACCACCAACAATTTTAGTAAGAGGCCTTGCCTTTATAGGATTACCAGAATTAATCATATCTGTACTGGTTCGTGTAAGTTTCCGAACACTTTCGATTTTATTTGCTGCATATTCGATATATGTCTGCCCGGCAGCAGTGCCTTTAATATCCGGTTTTACTTCAAATACAGCATACACACCTTCTGCAGGTATATAATGGAAGCCATTTTGAGAGAAAATAAAAGGTGTAAACCAATTATCATAAATCACTATGTCTATTTGATGACTTGTATTCCCTTTATGGTCTATTATTATAGCTTTATCAACGCTATATCGATTCGGTAGATATTTTCTCAACCACTCTATCCAAGCATTTTCAAGTGAATCACCTTTAGACCCTGGATGAGTTATAAATTCCCTATTAGTATTTAATTGAGCAAGCATCTGATTCTGAAGCCCACTAAATAATCCTTTTAACTCTATTTTTTTACTCATATTTTATTAACTTATTTTCCTTAAATAAATAAAACTGATACTCCTTAACCATTTTCTCAGTTACTGCCAAAATCAACAGTACCGGATTTTCTATCAATATTGTTTCTTCGCTCACTATCTCTTTCATAGCATTAATATCGTCTTTGCTATAAAATGTAGAACCATCAGGATGAGAATGCCATTCACCTACATAATGCAATCCTTTATTGTTATAAGCCTCTCTAAATTCATCTTCAACCCCTAATGACAAACGATAAAATTTTGTTGGTGTACCATTATATTTTTCAGGCAAAATGATATCCTCTACGAACACTCTTTTATTATCTTCAGAATATTTACCTAATAAAAAACCACCAAATTCATCTAGGTAATGCCCCAACACATACTTTCCAATCTCATCTAATAAAGATTTTGATATCTCCAACTCTAAACCTGTTCCTTTATTTATATAAGTCAAAACTCATCCAATTTAAGAGCCCCATCATTGTTGCTTATGACAAAATTATTCTTTGCCTTACCCCGATCATACAATCTGTTAATATGATTTAATGCATATTGAACCAAGACATTTATATCATTATAATTTGCTTTAAACGTTGGATTCCAGCACCCAGTGGGTTCATATAGATCTTCGGTATCATTTTGTAGAACGTTAGAAAACTGATTATTGACAAAATCATAGATGTTAGTAAAAGCACACACCATTTCTTTCGCGTGATTCGTAATCGACATATTTAGCAAACCAACTTCCAATCCAATTGCATCAAGTACATACATCAAATCATTATCAGTAGAGCAATCAATAATTAAATCATATTTATTTACAACTTCTTGCAAACTCTTTTTATGGGGCCCTAATTGATAAAAAGATTTGATAATCTCTTCGAATAAATCACTCCGAATACAACCTACATCAACATAGGGTGAAATTCCAGCAAGGATTCTTTTTAGTTCTTCCGTTTTCGCAGAAATCCCACTAAAAAAATCATATTCCGAACGACATACATTTTCTGGTTCTTTTACGTCATAATCTATTAAATCAATATATCTGCACCCCACTCTTGTCAATGTTTTCGCCACTATACTACCTACCGCTCCTATCCCAATAATTAGAATTTTCCTTTGAGTAATTTCTTCAGAAAACACCCCTCGGCCAAAAAAGTATTTATACGATACATTTCTCGTCAATCCCCATTGGATTTTTTCTGATATTAGTTCGCCAGTCCATTTGCCCGTTTTCTTCCCATCTTTTTTTATTGGAATACCTCTCAAAGGAAATTTACCTATTTCCAGCAACGCAGTCTGCCAATGAGATTCATTTTTATTAATTCGGTATCCAAGTAACAGAGGAACTATCCTGCCCCTACTGCGTTTAAGATTATCTTTTTCAAAATGATGTAAAAACTCCAAAAAATCTGTCGGAAGATCCAGCTCTTCCAAATTCTTTAAGGCAAATTTCCCATAACTTGCCGGCGGTTCATTCAAAAAATAGTAAACACCTCTGTTCGTAATTTTAGAATTGTCGTACAATTTACTCCACGAAAGTTTCTTTTCTATTCCACTACTTGAAATGAACTTTTTGATAAAATAATTTTCAATTTTTTTATTTTTATAAACACCTCGGTTTAGAGATGAAAGCTCTACCCAGCCAAAATCACCAATAGGTATTTGGCCATAAGTTTCATTAAATAAAAACGAAAAATATTGGTCATCTATGGATGAATACTCAACAAGAATATGTTCATAATTCAAATCCTTTTGCTCCTTCAAATAATACCGAACAATCCATTCCCGAAGAGACTCAAAATCAATTCTAATTTTTTCCTTTAAGTTCGTAGAGTGAGAAGTATGAATACATATATTCCCCGATTCCATTACGTGGTTGTATGAAATCAAATCTTCATTATAAAAGGTAATAGATTCTTGCTCGTAATTCTTCAAAGGATAAACAGGACTGATTTTGAAATTGAACAACAATGCTTCATCAAGTTCTTCAAAATTAATAGCCACCTCTCCGTTAATGAAGATGCCGTCCTGTTCAATCCAATTTAGTTCTTCAACAAAAGGAATATTTTGAATTGTATCCCTAACGTCCTTTAATCTCTTATCATCCAAATCGTTGACCTTTTTTAGGAATTGATATTCCGGCCGTGCCTCCTTTTAATCTATAACTATTATCCTCTGAACTATTATTCTTATCTTCCCCAAATTTTTTATTTTTAGGAAAATAGGTCTTTAAATTCTCGGAATTATCTTCTATCCTTTCTATCATATTTTTCATTTTATCTGAAAGTTGTTCCTTTTGCCATTCATCCAGTGAGTCCATTAAATTATTATTGGAGTTACCTGGGTCAATAAGATTAAATCCATCTTTAACTACATTTTCTTTTATGTAAGTCATTACAACTTTTAACCTATCCCATAAATCTCCTGTTATTTCGGTTTTATCAAATGCTTTAATAGTAAACAATTCAAATAGAAAGGATTTGTAATCTTCTCCATTGGTGGATTTCCAAATTTTTAATAATCGGATAACCTCTCGGGCTTCCGATTTTCCCTTAATGTGATTTATTTGAGATTGAATATTGGTTTTTTGATATGAACCTTTCTCATACCCCCATAAATCTTCATTAAAATATATATGCAGGTCTTTCGAAGTAAGATAGTCGTCATCGTTTAATTCACGTCCTGGGACAACATCTATATCAATCCTGTCTCCTTCAGCATCGGAGTAGAAAATAACACCAATTGAAACTTTTTGTTTTCGAACTTCTGCTTTACCCGAGTCTTGATATTTCTCCTTGAGAAAATCATACACTTCATCAAACATTTCTTTTATAGTCGAAAAAGAATCTCGTTTAAAGGGAACAACTAAATCTAAATCAAATTTTGTGTTTATTGCGGTGTGTTTCGCAAATGACCCTGAATTAAAAGGATTATAGGCTTTAGAATTAAATTTCTCTTTTAAATCTTCCTTTATTTCATCTCTTCTTGTCTTATATTTTTTAACAAGGTCTTCAATATGCCTCATTTTATAGGTTTCTAAGGCATCCTCTAAGTAAGTACTTTTTTCCATAAGCAATTAATTGTTTTTTAAGCGTTAATATTCACTTAAAAAAGTAAATCAACTTCTATGCCAATGAAATAAATTGCTTATATTCTTCATTATCTGTCATTTTGGCACATTTTACTTTGAAGCACCTATCACGAAAAAAATTAATTCTGGTTGTTTTTCACCAAGTTGTTAAAAAACATCTTATAATCTTACCAGAATTAAGATTGTCAATTCTTGAAACAATATGATTTGACTTTATTAAATGAGTTAGTTTTGAGAGATAGGTTGATGGAAACTGGCATTTTAAAACTCTTCTTCGAAAACTAATTTCTATATTCTGGAGTAAACTAAAGTGTAATTAAAATCATCTTACCTTTCACTTGTCGATTTTCTGGAGTTTCTCTTATTTATTTTTTCATTAAAAAACTCCGTCAAAATCAAAGTAATAAACTGATTTGAATATATCGTGGCAACCTCAATTCCATTTTTTATATATCCAACCCTTTCTTTTCGATACTTTTTAACCTGATAATCGATAAGAAATTTAGGACTCATTCTTTTATATTCCTCATCAAGTTCGAGTCCAAACTTTTCATACAAATTGTAAATCATTAATTCTGACTTCAATTCTTCATTTTTAGAATCTTGGAAATAGGCTCTATGGGTATTTAAATGTCTAAGTTTTATTAAACTTTCGAATGATTTGTAATAATTATCGATAATAATTTTTGCCGGGGATTTTTGAATTTTTTTATAGTTCTTTAAATTATTCCAATTACAATCTCTTTCGTCCAAACCTATTTCGTAAAATTCATTTAACCAGAGTTTTTTCACTTCTAAAAGAGTGTGGATTTTATGAATAAACACCTCGAAATGATATTTGATATAATCCAGTTGGTCTATATCATTTTTTTGATAATATTCTTTAAGCGGAAATCGTCTAATGAACACAGCTGTCTTCTCCAAATCGGCTAACAATCCATCTATCTTGCTCATATAATTCAACATTTGTGACGCTTCCTTTGCATCTTTCGAAAGTAGATGATAATTATTTTGGTCTAATTTAAATTCGGGATGTTTAGTAGCTGTCTTTTTTAATTTTTGGTAATATTCAAGAAAATATTTTCTCAATTCCAAATCTGAAACATTTTCATTCCCCATAGACTTATTGCTCATTACGTAGTTTAAATCTTAATATGATATAAGTTTCCCTGTTTAATATTAATACTGGAGAAGGAATTTTCATTTTTAAGGTAAGTTCAATATAATTCTTATTCGTGATGCTAATGCTTATCAAATAAAATAAGATCATCCACTATTTTGTGTAAAACAAGAATGAATATTTTTATTAGAGCATTATAATCGAATTCTTGCCTTTCTTCCGACTCAGAATTAGAACCGTGTAAATATTTATTTCGTAGTTCATACCCATTCGTGAATTGCTTTTTATTTAAATAAAAGTTTAAATAGGCAACTTCATTTTCTGTAAATAAAGTGCTTTTAAATTCAACGATTCCCTCCTTTTCATATTTATTTAATAGGCTCAATTCTATCTCAGTTAGATAAAAGCTACTTATCACTTTTTGATGATACAAACACAGAAAAATTATTTTAACTGATATTTCTATCCTTAAATACTCATATTTATCTAAAAACAAGATATCGTTATCGATTAAAAATTGAACAGCAGGTTTTTGATGAGCTTCAAAATCCTCTATTCTTAAATCCTCCTTATCAAGCATCTCACATAAATCACGATGATTAGATTCTTTATTTTTCACATAAAGAAGAGTAGATTGTGAAGAGCACAGGAGCTCACTTATATTTTTATATTTATTTCCTTTTCCATACGCATATTTTTTTAGATTCCTGCTTTTCACCTGGCTAAATGAAATAGGTTTAGATTGAAATTGAATAAATTCCATATCAATTTCACCTTTCTCCACAAACATATTATACTGTTTCATTAAGGAATCCAATTCAGGAGCAAGTGAGCGAAATTTTTCCCAAGGTTTTCCAGTATTTGAAGGGAAATTTAATCTAAAATTCAACCCGAAATGTTTAGGTAAGAACTCCTCTACAACCATTTTCAACACTTCTTCAACCTCTATTTTATGATATCTTAAAAAAGATCGGTATATCCAAAGCTGACGATCCGACAACATTTCATTTTGAATGAATTCTGGATTTTTAGGATACTCATTATTAGAACGGATCCCAAAAAATCGAGACAGCCAATTCTGAGATTCTTTGTAGACTAAATTAATACAACCCTGGAAATTTAAATAATTAAACAGCCCTCTGAAATTATAAAAAACAGATTTAAAATCAAGTGTGGTTTTTAGGTATAATCCCCCATAAGTATATTTTGTTAGCGAATGAGGCTTGTTATATTCGACAACTTTAGGCTCAACTTGATTCTTATCAATCCCTACTTCAACTCTAATAGGAATACCTTTATATTTTTCAAAAAATTCTTGATGAACCTTTTCTCGTCTTTTAAACACCTTAAATCGAGTTTCATCCTTTAAATTTAATTGAGTAGAATTCAGAATAAGATCCAGATAATTTAGATTGTCTTCGTTTATAGTCAAATAAGTCTCCACTAAATTATTCATCATATCATCTGAAAAGGATTTTGGCAGAAAAAAATCCTTCCGATTAGCTGTATTACTCTCCTTCTGATTTAAAATATATTCCAGTGTTTTAGGATTACTCTTAATATATTCATTGATTTGGGCTGAATATTTCTCAACAAGCTTTCTGAATTGACAAACCTCCTGAAAAACAGTTTTGTGAGTATTTAATAATTTTCCAATAACTGTTCCTTTTATCTGGTTTTGCCTGTTATAGTTATTAAACAGTTGCCAAAAACTCTTTCTATAACGATAATCTATCTTTTCGAATACATCGTAGATATTATCATTATCCACCGATACGATAAAATCGGTTATTCTCTTACTATAATTCTCTATAGATTTTTTAATATTCAAATATTCAGCATCAGTCCATTCTTTCAACCTATGCCCATTGTCTATTATTTGCTGAATATTGTATAATTCTAAAACATCATTAGGCTCAAGCACTGACTCTATGTCGAACTCGTGAATGAAGCCTTTCATTCTTTTTAGATTAATAATATTGGTTGCATCATTATTACCATAAAAAATTATTCTATTTAATGCTTTTCGAGCCATTTTTATATAAACTTAAGGTTTCGCTTTCCTATGAAACGACTATTCCTCCATCGGTTTAATCATCTCCTCAATAAACTCAACTTCTTCAGCCGTAAGACCATACTTCTCATATAATTGAGCATCGATTTCTGGAATAGATTTGTTCCAATCTATATCTGAATCAGATGTAAAGTTTTGAAGAGGGACAAATCTGTAGGTTTTGGATGTCGCATCTTGACTTGCTTTCCCAACGCTATGCTGAAACCTCGCAAATTTAGTCTTAAAATATTTTCCCAAATTTGAAGCGGATACTTCGTTTAAATCTAATTCAGCCCCTACGACCATATATGATTCAGTGCATATTGTGTTAGGCTCTCCGGTAAATGTATTTAAATTATCATCATTAAGTTCTGTGCCAATATTATTTGCTCTTGGCGTAAATACTTTGAACTTATCTATCCAATCAGTGTTTTTAGAAATAAATTCTCTCTCTACGAACCCTTTTTGTTTCCCTCTTCCATAACACACAACTGGGTTTTCAAGATCAGTATCAGTTTCATTAAACCTTTCATCTTTAGTGAAGTACCCCCTAAAACCAAAAGGTCTCAGAGATGACACATTATCTTCAAAAGAAGTAAAACATCTATAGCCTCTTATTTTATTCAAAATTTCAATAGCCTTATAATGACGAATTAAAATTTTTGACCCCTTGGTTTTTAAACTTCTTCTATAAGCCGTTGGACTTAAACTATCTTTATATGTGAACATCTCAGTCAGGTCTTTCGAATTGTCGTACTGTTTATTCCATAGAAAAAAACAAATTCCACCTCTAAGATTAATATTTGGGAATATTAGCTCTGGTTTCAAAAAATCGTGTAATTCAGATATTCGATTATCATTCAACATACTCTTCCTAAATTCATTTAACCCTCGACCTCCAGCATACCATCTCGTAGGCATAATCATACTAATAAAGGATGGTTCAAGTCTCTTAGCTATATTTACAAAATTATGGTATATTGGTCGGGCACTTGCTTGAGCTCCTCCATCGCTAACCTGATACGGCGGGTTACCTACAATTACATCAAAATTCATATCCTTATTGTCTATTAGTATAGTATTATCTTTAATTAATTCGTTTTCTTCAAGCAAGTCATAAGCAGTATAATTTGACTCGATATTAGTTATATCCAATTCAAGCAATTTGTACACTTTCCTGGTAAACTCAAATGCTGTTTTGGAAGTTGGTATTGAATAAAAATTATCTGCTATTTGTTTACCATATTTTTTATAAACTGCATACACAAACTCCCCTTGTTTAGAAGCTATGTCTAAGATATTAGCATCATTAGTAAACGCTTCTTCCGGTATTGCATCAATCATTTTACCGGTTACAAGCTCCGGCGTTACAATTTCAGAATCAGATAATCGACTAAACTTCTTCATAGCATTGCTTGCTCTATCTATTGGAGATAATGCAACATCATTTGCTAATGAATTTATATTATAGATTTTATAATCCAACTCACTTAAAACAAATGGGTTTATATGTTTCTGAAATAGCTTCAATACCTCTATTTCAAGATCTAAATTTGATGCTATCCGTTTATTTTCTTCATTAAAGTTTAAAGAATCAATTATTTCTTGAAGTGATTTTACTTTATCATCGGTTAGAAAAGAGAAAAAGAGTATTCTCGCATAGTACATAGCGAATTTTCCCTTATAATCCTTTTTTTCATCCTCGTCTAAATTTTGAGGCTTTCTACTTTCTTCTTTATCTTCATCATTATCAGGTTTATCTTCAGTTTCGATATCATCACCTTCTCCATCTGTTGGAGTAATCTCAAAGCCTAATTTTGAACCAATTTTATTTTGTTTGTCGATTACTAATTTTATGGCTTCAATATCAAGTAAAGAATAATCTATGGATATTGAAGTTGCCTCATCCAATACGCTTCTTTCACTGGAATATTCTCGAATCGCATCTAATATATCAACAGGCTCAACTTCAACAATCTTCTTATTATTAATGACGATAATTGGAGAGATTCGTAATTCTTTTTCTATTCTTTCCTCTAATTTGTCATTTCCGTTAGACTCTGTATTTACGTTATAAATTTGAGATTTCTGTTCTTGCATTCTGAACATCCGATTAGGATTGAAATCAACCAACAAAGTCTGAGGTTTCATATTGTATTTTACCGTGTCTCCATTTGGTTCCTTGTAAGTTTTGATGTATTGACTTTGTAAACGAAATATTGCTTGATCATACTCTTGCGGAGAGGCCGTATCTTTTAAATATAGCATTGTGTCCCATTGAGGCACCGTACTTCCCGTAAGCATTCTGTTTACTGTTAGGGTTATGGTTTTCTTGCCTTCCTTTTCGTATTCTTCAATCTTAGCTTTAACCGATTGTGTGTCTTTATATAGTTTTTCATTCTCTACTCCGGAAATATTAATTACTTCGTAGGAATTCAAATTTTTAAAATCAATCTTTTTCAGCAATTCTTCAAAAGCATCACAGGATGCTCGATATGGCAAAACACAAACAATATGACGGCACATTTCACCTTCTTTTAATTTATCATAGTCTAAAAAGCCCAATAAATTTTCATCTTCCTGTGAACCATCAATAACCTTTAAAAGGTCAATTATTTCCCTTTCGTGTATAAATTCTTTGTGAAGCTCAGTCTTAGTGTCTTTAAGTATGGATTTAGGTTTTAGTAATTCAGAAAATGCATACGTTACTCCTAATTTTTTAAGTTCTTCCATTTTCTTTCTGGAAGATTCATTTGGATTAAAAGCAAACCTTATCATCTGAGGAAAACCATAATAAGGGTTTTCCCACTCTTTTATGTCATCTTCCATTAAGTGCTTTTCATTCCATTCCTCTTGATCTTCAGCAATATTAGTGAATTGATAAAAAGCGATTATATCCTCATCTGTAAATTCACTATTCATCAAGATTCGATAAGGAGTTCCTGAAAGATGTATGCGAATTTTTGAATTAATAATTTTCGTATTCTCTTCAAGTTCATCGAATGAATCTTCATTTAATTTTAATTCGCTTCTAACTTCACTCTTTTTAAACCCACGTAATACTTTACCATATTCAGAAGCTCTTGCTCCAAAGTGAGTTTCATCTATTAATAAAAGGTCTATATGCGCTTCAAATACTTCTTTATGTTTTTCTTTTATTTCATCTCCCATTAAATCTTGCAAAGTGAGAAATAGTGCTACCTTCTCTCCTTTATCAATTTTCTCTTTAATGACAGCTTCATTTTCTAAAAGGGAATTACTGTCTAAAAAATTAAAACCTTCAAATTTAATATGGCTTTCAACAGTTCTTTTCCATTCTTCTTTTACATCAGCTTTTGCAGAAACTATTAAAACGATTTTGGCATCCATTTCTACAGCACAACATATTGAAGTAAACGATTTTCCAAATCGCATAACAGCATACATTAAAAGGTTTGTTCTTCCTTTTTCTAATGCTTGTTTAAAGTTATCAATCGTTTCTTGTTGATTGGGTCTGGGCTCATATTCTTCTATTCTTCTATAAGTATGAACCAACGGAATACGACTATCCTCAAATTTATATAGTTGATATTTGGAATCATTATTTTCATACGAATCCTTTATATCAGCTATCGCCTCTTCTATATTTTCAGGTAGTGCATCTTTAAAAAACTCCTTTGAATAGTAGGGTATAGATTCTATCGTATCAGGTAATAGACGTTCTCTTTTTATTTCATTTTCTAAATACTTGTGTATTGCAAAATCTCTAAAAAAAACGTCTTCATCAACCTTAGCGACTTCTTGAAATTGTTTAATTAGATTAGGAAAATATTTCCTCCATTCATTAAGTCTAACTTCAATAGGTCTATAAGTATCTCCTACCTTTAAATAATTAGGAACTGTTTCTGTTGAAAAAGCATATATATGAGGCTCGACCCGACCTATAATTATCTTTTCTAATAATTCTACATCAAAACCAGTATTGTTTTCCATAAATTATTGGATCGTTTTATTTTTTAATTAAATCAACAAATTTTATTTTCTTTTCTTTACTAATAGTATTCCCGTTGCCAAACCAATCCATAATTATGCAGTACTTACCATTATGTTTATGAATCTCATTGTTTTTACAGCCAGGACACTCCGTACCTTCTATTTCTTCTTCTCCAAATAAATCTATTATCTTCCTTTTTTCTGTATTACAGGATAAAGGAATAACTCCTTTTAAGCCATCCATTTGCCAAACATTCCAAGAAATTATTTCTGCAATTTCTTGTATAGAACTCAAGTCGGGTTCTTCTTTAAATTTAAGCTTAAAGTTTTCAATAAAAGTAAAAAGCATTGCTTCTCTTGCAAGAAGCAAGCTATCTCCTTGCCATTCGTAACCGTATATGTTTTTATAAGCTTTAATGGTATACTCCAGCCATTGCGACATAGAAATTACATTTTCATTAATTACCCTTAATTTCCTATCAAGTAATCCGATTCTGTTATTAACTTCAATAAACTCACCGGTAGTCGCATCATATCGACTTGTTATATAAGGTGCCTCACCACAAGAAATTTCCATCCTTTTGTCCATCACATAATCAATCCAAGTTTTATCTTTCGGAAAAACTATTTTTTTCTCAACTGTTTCCCAGTTCTTCTTTTCAGGAATTTCTTTATTAAAAACATTCTTTCGACCAAACCAAGCATTATCAATTAGATTGTTTTGAAGATTACAAACCCAAGATGGCGTAAAGACTTCTGCCATATTTTTTACTCGAAAAAGCTTCTGTAATTCATCTTTCTGAACCCTTGGTTTGATTACATTATCATTGATGCCAATAATATCTTTTAATCTTATTGATTTTTTTTCAGAATAAGCCTCACTCAAAAACTCATAATTTTTTGTAGCCCAAATTATGTTCTTCCCGCTTGTCCGATCCTTCAATAGGATTTCTAAAACATCAGGATAATTTTCAACAATCTCCGTTTCTAATATGTCAACCTGTGATATCAATTCTGGTGTGTTTTTATATTATATTTGATACTACTCTGTAATGAAATTATTTTTAGTGGATTCCCTTAATTTCACATTAACCCACTAATTTCTATTCTCTTGATGAGTTTTTAAATATCTTATTTTTTCTTCGGCAACTTTTAAAGCTTCTTCTCCTACTTCTTCATCTTTTATTTCATAGAGAATACGGTCGCTCAGAAACAATACTAATAATTCCTTCAGGTCATATTTGTATAATTCAGCTAATTTCTCTAAAACTTCTCTTGAAAGTTTTCGCTCTCCTCTTTCCATTTTACTCAAAATAGCTATATCAACATCAATTACAGAAGACACTTCTTGTAAGGAAAACCCCTTCTCTTGTCTTAATTCTCTGAGTTTACTTCCAGCAGTTTCCATTTCCAAAAATAAATTTTGACTTTATTTGTCAAATATATTAAATGATTGTACATTTACAAAAATTTTCAAGGCAAATTATCTTTGATATCTTTGCCTTAGAAAGAAAAATATTTAAGTAAACGCGAAAGCGTAAGCTATCATTTTGGTGTAAGAAAACTGCGAATTTTCAAAGACAGCCAAACGATGATTGACTTACGCCCGTGCCAATAACGGCGTGGGCTGGGTCTTTCTGGTTGTCGGGTATCGCAGTACCTCTTACACCGATTGACTTTAGTTCCACGCTTTTTTAATTCCGTAGAATATGGCACGAGAAACCTACCTGTATGACAATTCCAATTTCGACAAAGACGAAAATTATGAGGCGGTAATTTCACTTAATCAAGAGGAAAGAGCGGAAATACTGTCTTTAGTCGATAATCATAATAACGTTAGCGTTATTAAAGAGCGTTTCCCACAGATACCAAAAGGTAGATTTGACCAATTCATTCCTTTAGTTTTATCTGACGAAAAGTGCGAAAAATGCGATGGTGCTATTTACAATCGATACGAGCGTGATATCAATAGAAAGACACTTCGTCAAATAGGCAAAGAATGTATAGATTGTGGTCATAATTTTGAATCAGATTGCACCTGTAATTCTTGTAATACTAAAGCTGAAAACTTATGGAAGCTTTATTTAGTCAAGAATTTTCCAAAACCTTTGGAAGTTGATTCTTTAAGTGCAGATGAGAAGGTTAAACTTTCTATCATTCTTAATACCTATCAAGACCCAGATTCTCCTTATATCCGTTTCTTTCCTAAAGAGAAAAACCGATACAGATATGGTTCATATATCAGCTATGAAACTTTAGCCAATGGCTTGGATTCAGTTGTCTATGATTTGAAGAAACAAGGAATCATAAAGCCTGCTCCATCGTTTAATAGAAATCTTATCAAACTTAAAGATAACGGAACAGCTGAAATTCACATCTATGAAGTTACAGATGTCTTATGGGATATCAATTTAGCTTTAAATGGAGAAAAATTAGTCGTAGCAGACTATTTAAACTTAGTAGAGCACAAGGATTTTACTATAGAAGAAAAAAGTATTCTTTGGCGTTCAATTTACCGAAACGAAATTCAGCAATATTTAGACCATCAAGCTTTGGAAATCTTTCATTTTGATTTTAATGAGATTATGGTGGATTTTATCACCGATTTATTCATTGAAAAATACTCTTTGTCGCAAGCTTTCTCTCAAATCTATTATGCTATGAGTATGAGCTTACGTTATTTGGCGAAATACAACACCAATAAACAGAAGGTTACAGCCAATTTCAGAAACAATATTATAAGAAATATGGAACGCTTTGGTCGCAATAAAGCCACTCGTTTCAACAGACCTTCTTACGTGGAGGGTTCCTATATCAATAACTATATTTTGGATAATATTCTAAGAATAAAAGGAGATTACTTCTCTGCCTATACCGAAGATATCATCCCTGAATTCGTTCCATTTATGGTCGAAGCCGACTAATCTAAATCAAAACTTTAATTTTAAATATCAATTATCTATGAAAACCCCAATCACATTTTTATTAGCTCTTTTTATTACAGCAATAGGATATTCACAAACCTATTCTACTTCTGATTTTGAGGACAACCAAGAGTTGGCTGTTTATAACGTCAAAGACAACGAAAACGAGCTAATCATCAACGATTCGCTTATTGTACGCAAGGGTGGAATCATTAAAATTAATCTTCCATTCTCCCGAAAAGACTTTCAATTTGTCAAGAAAAAGAAATCCGGGTTTGGAAAAATAGCCAAAGATGCAGCAGGTGCAGTAAGTACCGGAGCTTTGGCAGTTGGTTTAGGCTCAAACAGTATTGGCACTTTAGGCGGTGCGATTAAGGTAATGAACAAGGCAGATGCTGTGTATTACGGTGCTGATGCTCTGGAACAAGTCGATAAACTCCCTATTTCCAAAAACGCTAAAAAATTGGCAGGTCAGGAAATGGAAGTGCTGAAATGGGAAAAAGACCAAGGGATGCACATCATAACCGCAAAGTTTGGTAAGAAAAAATACGAAATCAATCTGGAAGGTGCCTACGTAACAAAAGAAATCCTTTTATAACTTAATCGCATTATTATGAAAAAATATTTAGTATTATTTTTTGCTATTAGCATTTTATTCGTCTCTTGTAGCTCTGATGATGACAATAGCTCTATTGATGACAGCCTCTTTAATTGGTCAATCATTAAGACGGAAATTATTCCAATTATGCAAGACCCGCAAGATTATGATTTAGAATTAACAATTCTAACAGGTTCAGAGGCAGATGATTTCGATTTAATTGGTTTGGAACCGGTTACTAAAGAAATTTTTGAAGAACCAATGTTCGCAACTAATTCTACAATTTCCTTTCATTATGAAACAGATAGTATAAGCCCTAACGGATATGTATTTGAGACCTCTGAAAAAGTATTTCCTTTCACCATAAGTCTAAATGGAACGAACCACGCAGGGAATGTTTCAGAAGATACTGATCTATATCAAATAAAAATCTATGCTGATGATGATTTGGTATTATCCGAAATCTTAAGCATAGAGGAAGGGAATTACCAATATTTGGAAATGTTCACTCCTGATTACTAAGCTCCTACAATAACTAAAACTCAATTATGGGATGTCTTCGACAAATAGCAGGATTGATTATGGTGATCTATGGTTTTATCCTCTCGTTTTTCGTTACAATGGGATCCGGTGGACTTGGGCATATGCTCTTAGGTTTTGTGCTGATTGTCGTTGGTTTCGTTATGCTTTTTTACACGAAGAAAAAGTAACAAACAATAAAAGGAGGTTTTGGCGACCTCCTTTTATATTTTTATAGCTTTATATTCTTATACCTAAATATAAAAATATTCACTTGCCTTTTATTTTCCGAAACCTACTGAGGTTCCGCATTATGTTTAGCTTCTAACCATTTCTCAAAGGCCTGAGATTGATTTTTAGATTCTAAAAATTCGATCAAATCGGAGTTGTATGCTTTCATTATTTGAGTATTTTCTTTTAGTTTTTTATTTTCCATTCGAACCTCTTTTAAACTTGCTCGGGAAAAATAGAGAATGGCTCCTAAAATAAGTACCACTATCCCCGCTATTCCGATAGATTTATAAAAAATGGAAAGCTTGTTTGAACTCAATTTAAATTCTTCTTTCAACCGCTCTATGCCCTGGTTTAAGTTGTTTTGAAAATCTATTTCCCATTGATTTGCCGGCTCCAAATCAATATCAATTTCCGTATTCTGAATCTCTGTTCGCACCTTCCTGATTGACCGAAGAAGCTTTTCCTGGCTATCAAATATATTATTCTCTGTCTCTTTAAGACGTCTTTCTAATGCCTCCAATTGACTAAATTTCTCTTCCAATTCACTGGTGAAAGCCGTTATTAAATCAGCTGTCTTAGGTTTTGATTTACTCATTTCTTATATTTTATATTAACTGTTTTTATATTCCTCTTCCACGTGCGCGTCCACCTTGACGCTTCTTACGACGTTTTTTTCTTTTTTCATATTCGTTATCCGTATTTTCCTGTCCTCCCATTGCCCAAGCCAATTCATTTAGAAATTGAACTGCTGTTTGAGTAAATTCCGGAGTATTGATTCTATCTTCATCAGTCAATATCTCCATAATTCTTGATTCCTGTTCCAATGGAATCCCGGTAGACAGTATTTTATTTAAAGACATATTTCGATGAACCTCACTGGCTTTAAACTCAAGACCTGATTCTTTGTCCTTTACCCGCAATCCTTGTACTTTACCGGAATATTTATTCTTCACCAGTTTAACCTGCACTCCAAGCTTATCCATTATTTTAATATATTGTTTTACGGAAGATGGATTCTGATTCATTGCCCAATCGTGTTTCCTCTTAATAGCTTTTTTTACGCCTTTAAGATTCTTCTCCTCTCTTTTTAGCTTTTCGAGATTTTCCAATTGTCTTTCTTTGGCCGAAATAAGTCCGTGTCGTTTAGCCAATTTATGAGCTATCCATTGTGCTTTCTTCCCAATGTGCTTATCTGAAATTGCTTTACCATCTATTTTTATGCGATTGGCAATAATATGGATATGTTTATGCGCCTTCTCAGTATGAACAACAGCTATAAACTGTTGCTTTTCAGGGTCGATTCCCAGTCCATTCATAAACTCTTTGGTTATCTCTCTCAACTTTGCGTTGGTAAGCTTTTGTCCTTCCTTTTTCTCGGGAGAAAGAACCAAGGAGAAAAACTTATTTTTTGCTCTATTATTTAAATCTTGAATCAATTTCATTTGATGCATAATTTCAATAGGTGTTTCTCCGCTTAATCCATATCGCATTAGTTCATATCCTTTTTCAGGCTTCATTACGTAATTTGCGAGTGTTGTACCTCCAGTACAGGCTTTTGCTTTCCCTATCATACTACTCGATTTTTTTAAGGTGTTCTTTAAGTTTCGATATCATTTCAATAACAGCTTCCGACATTTTCGGATAGCTTCCTTTTGCAAAGAAATTTTTGATGCGTTGCAGGTCATTCAGGAATTTCTGAAGACCTAAATAGACCTCAAATTCCTCATCTGTTAGTCTTTGTTTTATCGGCCTATTAAAAGCTGCTTTTCGAAGAAATTCAGAGACGGATAAGTTGGCTTGTTTTGCTCTTTGCTGAATGACTTTCTTTTCCATTACAGAGACTCTAAATTTTATGATTGAAGTTTTCATATTGACGTTTCTAAGTTTTATTTTAAGTTTGATGAACTTTTCTAAAGTTTATTTTTGCGACCTAAAGGGAGTAAAAACAAGATCGTCTTTGTGACCGCTGACCGGAGGGAAAAGTGGCCACAAAGGCACATCTTGATTAGCTTTCACTTCTTATTTTTTATAATCATACAAGAAAAAAATCAGCCAGATCATAGCCTTTTCTCTTCTGTTCTACGGTTGCATTCTGCTCTAATAATTGTGATATTTCAATATCAAACCCCTCCACTCTTAATTCTAAACAAATGATTTCCCATTGCTCAAATGGAGTTTTATTTTTCAGTTTAAAAGGCACTCCAGTATCAGGATAGAGGATTATTCTCCTATCTCTTATCGGCAAAAGTTTTTTTCGATTTAAGCCATTCAGACTACCGGTAGCCATCCATAAATATTTAGGGTAATAATGACTCATCACACAAGCTGTTTTTTCTGATTCAACTATTGCAACAGGCTTATCGTTCTCTTTGACCAGATGCAATCCAAAAAGACATTGCTCTAAATTGAAATTTTCAATCTTTTTTTGATATTTCAGGTAACTATGAATCCAATTCAGTTTTCCAAATCGTTTCCCATCCGCTCCGTATCGAATAATTTTTCCTCCGTGGACATTCAAGCGTTCATCGATTTGCCAAAAAATGGTTCCATTGTACCAAAATGGAGCATTTCCAATTTTGTAATTTTGTATAATCCTTTGGGTAGCTTCCTGTCCTAATTTCTGTTTTAAGAATTTCAAAAATTGATTCTTCTCTATTGTATTGAAACTCTCTGCTACTAAAGAATAAGGATGGTAATTCGGAAGTTTATATATATCCGAAGGGATTTCATTAAGGTTTTTAAAATTCCTTCCCTCAGGAATGTATTTCCGAAAATAGCCGCAATTAATCTCACGATCGCATCGACCATATTCTATAGGGAGGTATCCTCCAGTTTCAACATCTATATAGCGCACAAATCGCTTCTTATGACAATTTGGGCATCTGAATTTTTTCGAACTTTTATCTAATTGATATCTATACATAGTTATTAGTATTAATGCACTATGTGCATTTCTTGCACTTTTCAGCATTGACAAGGATTTACAAGATTTTTACCGTGCATTTTCTATGCATTTTGATTGCACTTTGCTTGAATTACTTCTTTTTCATTTTGCACTAAGTGCATTTTGTTTACACTTTAAAACAAAGTCAAACAACTATATATCAAATAATTATCTGCCAAAATGCATAAAATGCACAAAGTGCAATTCAATAAATTATTTTTTCATATAACCCGTGTGAGACTTTCCTAAATAGCTTCGAATCTTTGATTAAATTCTTTACCGACCTCTCACTCATCAGGTCATTTTCTATAGCCAATTTTACCGCATATCCTGTTTTAAAGTCATTAGGTAGTTTGTCGAAAAATGCTTTTTGTTTTATGGTTAAGCTATCATAATAATTAGCCGTTAATTGCTCCTCTACTTGAAGTGCATTGTAATAGAAGTATTCAAAAAGTCTTATCGCTTTTTTGACTATATCTTCTCTTATTTCATTGATAAAATCAGTCTTTGAAAAATTATGAAGGACGTGTAGAATAATGCAAAACCGCATTACGTAATTTTCTAACTTGATAAAGATTCCTCGTTCAAAATTAGAATTGAATTCCTCTGGGTTACTGTGTTGCCATTGAAACAAAGTTTTCTTTGCATTTTTGGAAAACTCTAATATGAAAGGTTTTTCTAACTCTTCTATATAGCGGTACAAAACCTTAACATTATCTACGTAACGATCAATAAATGCCTGATTCATTGAATTTTCCCTCCATCTTATGCGTTTGCTACGTTCCGGCCAACAGAAAAGAAAACGGTCTATAAACCCATTATTCATTTTTTGTCCCTGAAAAGTATCTTGAAGTAGTTCTGGTTGAATGGAGCCAAAAATACCTATAAAAGAATCGTCAATCCTTTCCGTATCTTTGGTAGCTCGAGTCATTTTTAATGAACCTCCGGTAAAAGCTGTTAGAATTGTTTCTACGTCATTCCCGTTCCTATATTTATTTAGAGATTTAATGAAACCTCGTATCTCATCTACGTAAATACCGACTCCTTTTCCGTTAATAGCGTGATATTTAAGGATAGATTCAAGCGTAGCATCGTTTAATAAAAACTGGTATAATTGTGGTTTAGGGAACGTATTGCCATTTTCGAGTTCTGCCTCATATTCTGCCATTTTGATTTTAAAATTGTCATATAACTCTCGCTCAATCTCCATTAAAGGTTGAAGCATAGTTATAGCAGGTTGGCTTTTCCCTTCACCTGGTTTTCCTACGGTGGTTATATAAAGGTTTGCTTTCTCTAACCAACCATTATTGATGCGCAACTTCATCTTATTTCCTAAAGTCAAAGAAATCACAAACAACAGAGCTCCACCGGTATAATCCGGCTCAAAATCAAGGGTTGATTTCAACTCTATCATTAAGTCCCGATAAAAATCGGGAAATACTTCAAGAGGAAATTTATGCGTATTAATCTCTTTCTCTTCAGTTTCTTTTCTTAAACCTTCTAATAGAGATTTGATTTCTCTATCTTTGCATTCTAACAAGCTATTATTAGAGCCTCTACCATTTTCGCTGAATGGAGAGGCTTTTTCGATTGTTCTCATATCTCAAGGTATTATCGTTTATATTTCAGTGACTTCACATCATTCAGCGCATTCATAAGGTCGAAATGCTGAATACGATAGAATCGACCTATCTTTTCTGCTTTGAGATTACCTTTAAGAATATGAGATCGGACAGTCTGATAGTCCAATTTGAGAATCTGAGAAGCTTCTTTAATGGTATAATATTTCTTCTTTAGCTTCTCTTCGGGTTCGTTCTTTATAGCTTGAAGCTTTTCTTCAATAGAACCCAATTTGTCCAGAATAATCTGGAACGGATTTGATAATTGCTTTTCCATTTGCATATGATTTGATTTTTAAATTCATATGCAAACATTGTTGTAAACCCTGATTATACGTGGGAATCCAATGGAGTTCAATGAAAAAGCATCATTTTCTTATAATAGGTATTAAAAGAAAGAGCTTTTACATATAAAATAGTTTTTATATCGGAAACTTTTCATTTAACCACTCTATGTCCTTAGGGTTTAATGGCTGGTTTTTTCCATTTGAATAAGTCGATCTGGGAATAATAATACCAACCGTTTCCAATTGTTTTCTTATTTCCTTGTCCGAAATATCTTTTATTATTTTCCGATTCCTAAGATGATTTAAATACCCTGATAATATTCCCTTTTCGATTATGAGTTGATTGTTTTCATCTAAAAACGAATTTTCAAGTAAATTCAAAAATGTACTTCCATAAGATGATTTTGAAAATATTTTCTCAAAACTCTCTCTATTATTTTTTAAAGATTTATCGAGTAGTTGTTTTTCCTCTTTATTGCATCTATCTATGATATAATATAATTTTAGAGTTTTCTCGGCACCATTAAGAAAATTACCTTGAAGAATCATCAGTTTACTGGAACTATACAAAGTATTGGCTTCTCTTTTAAATTGAGATAAGCAGTAATATATTTTCTCCTCAAAAGATTTATGCTTAGATGAATCAATTTTTCTAAAATAATGAGCAAAGAAATTATCAAGCTCCTCATACTCTATTCGATATTCATCGACTTTAGACAGATTTATCTCGATTCCATCCGCTTTATTTTTAGCTATTTCAATTCTTTTCTCTAATAACTGAGAAACCTTTTTACCTTTTAACCAAGCGTGAAGCATTAGGGGATAGCCTACAATTTCATCTGTGATACTCCACTTTCCATATATTTTTTTCTTATCCATTATTTTCTATTTAAAAACATCATTCATATAATCCACTTTATCCTCTTCGCTTGGTCGGTAGTAATTATTGAATACTTCCAAACTCTTATGGCCAGTGAAGCTCATAATTACTTTATCCGGCACTCGCTTATTCTTCATAATTGTTATAAAGCTTCTTCGTGCGGTATGAGAACTGATTCGCTCATAGAATTTGGATTTGATTTCAACCAGTTCATCTCCATATTTCATCGTTTTTTTAATTTCTTCTGTATACCCCATCTTTTTAAAAACCTCCTTGATATACTTATTCATTTTCTGATTGGAAATTCGAGGAAGATCATATTCATATTTCTCCAGTATCTCTTTGGAAATTGGATTTAAAGGAATGGACAACCTTTTACTTTTACTCTTTAAATCTACAGCTCTAATAAACCCATCTTGAATATCATCTTTTGAAACCTTGGCATAATTACCAAAACGCATTCCGGTAGTACATCCAAATACAAATAAATCACGGACACGTTCCAGTCTCTTCGATTTACTCAAATCATATTCATAGATATCCTTAACCTGCTCCTTACTTAGGGCGACTTCATCAGTCCTGAATTTTGGTGGAGCCTTGAACTGAATGAATTGATTATTGAAGGTATATTTTCTATGTAATGCCCAATAAAGGAAAGTTTTGAGCAAGCCTACATTCCGATTTAGTGTATTCGCTGAATGGTTTTTTATTTCAATACTATATTTGATAAACCGATTGTAAACCTTCTCATTGAAATTTGATAAACTCAATTTAATTTTCCAGTCTTTATTAAATTCCTCAAGAAGCTTCTTATTGTATTTATACCGCTTCAAAGTAGATTCAGAAATAGCATTTCCGGTATAATCATTTTCTCGTTCTTCTAAAAACTCATCATAAATTCGAAAGAAATCATCTTTCGTTTTAGTCTTTTTGAATTCCTCGTCAAAACGAAGTCGTACTTTTTTAATAGTAAGTTCCTCCCCAATATTCTTATACTGATTTACTATTTCTTGAAATAAATCAGAATACCTGTTCAATTGTTTATTAATAGTGCGGTGGTTATTTCCAATTTTCCCTCGTCCTCTTAAATTATTAGGTTGATAGTTATCGAAATCCCATTCAGATGGTTGTATCTTTTCCCCTGTAGAATATATGAGTTCCCTTTTCTCATTTCCAAAATACGAACGGAAATAAATCAGAGTTTCATTTTCGGAATTCGGTTCTTTTAATCTAAAGGTGTAATTCATTAGGTGTGAATTTAGGTGCGAATACTTCTATATTTAGATACAAATATAAGATATATTTAGATATATGAATATAGGTTTATAGGTGAATTACACAAGTTTACATATAATTAGGTATATTTATTTAGGTAAGGTTCGATAACCTCTTCCTCCGCAATATCACTTGACTATCAAGCGATTACGAGAATTACACCCAAATCTACACCCAAAAGTGGTAAAGATTTGGGTTTTTTCTTTTACTGACATTACGCGAATTTTAATGGAATATAAAGACATTCTGTAGTAGCCTTAAATACTTCTTCTTTTTATCTAACAGATTATATTAGATGGAAAACTGCAGTAAATAGAAAATACACCTCCTACTCTACTTCAGCTAAATTCAGAGAAAGTAAATTATCAGGTTATAATTATATACTTATACATTTATATAAATATACTTTTATACCTAGACAGATTCTTTCGAGAGATAATATTGTAAGTGATTTTACCTTACACGAGGTAACCAGTGCTTGCTTTCTTATCTCTCGGATTAGATTAACCTATTTACTTTATAAAAATTGACACCCTATAATGTCCTCCAAATCGTTTTCACCAGATCGCAACTTTATATTTATATATTGATAGGTATTTAAGGCAATAATATTCTAGATGGTTAAGTGTTGAAAAAAAAAGAGTTATTTTCTATCTCTTCTATTTTGACTTAAAGTCGATTATATACTACTTATTGTTACCCTACTGCATTATCTGCATTGCTTGCACTTTAACACGCAAACAACTGACCTACAATCGCTTACCTCGAATATTAAGTGCAAGCAAAATGCAGACAGTGCAAAACAGGGAGATAACCGGTCTATTTGAGGAAAAGAATTAAAATGAAATATGGTAACGTTTATGTATATGAGCTGTTTCGTGTCTCGGCACAAACCGATCCAAATAAAAACCGGCTTTGGAAAATTCGTAGAATTTTCCAAGTGAGGACTGAGCAAGCCATAGCTTATATACTGTGTTAGGCACTGGGCTTATTTTTCCCTGAACATTTCGTGTAATTTATCTATATAAGAAAAATGAATATTGTGTTCTGAATCAGCACCTTGAATATTTTGTAATTTAAATTTTAATTTTGCTTTCTGATTTGTTTTAAAGTCGATATCATCAAATATAATTAACTTTTCGTATTGATTTGCTAACCATTGATATTTTTCATAAACCTGTGTTTTTTCAAAGCTTAAATCAAGACCAGCAATTATAACTTTTCTAACTTTATCAAGGCTTTCCATAAGCTTATCTTGACTTATTTCCGTGGAATTCTGAACAACTTGATAGTATATCATTTGGTGTATTCCAACACAACCGTCTTCAAATCTATTTATATACTGATGATAAGGGAATCTATTTCTTTTAGCTTCAAGAGGATAATTTAATTGTCTAATTAATTTATCGGACATTATTATTCTTGGAAATTTAGCAGAATTACTTTCAAGCAAGTAAGCGTCTATTAATCCTTGTCCGAAAACAGTTCCAAATTCGTTGTGAATGATGTTTCCGATAGTTAATCCTCCTCTAAATAATATCCCTTGTTCAATTAAAATTGCGCCAATATAAGCAAGATTTACAATTAGTGTAGATGTCATCTCATTTACATTGTTGTCAACTTGGACAGAAACGACTATACTATCTGAAAATGAAGTGCTATTTGTCTTTCCTGTTATATCAAAATTCTCTACTCCTTTTTTTTGAGCGTCTTCTTCAATTTCAATTAGTTTTAAATCCCAATTTTTCGAAGTTTCCCAGTCTTTTAAATAATTTAGTACAGAATATATCAGATTTATTTTGTCAGTGTTATCTTTTGATTCTTTAACAATTTCTGAAAAGCCTAAAATATCAATAAAAGCGACGAGTCTGTTTTCGTATTTAACTTCTTTATTCATATGTTTCTTTTCGCCTTGTGCCTAACGGTTTGCAGCTTGCCGCTGGGGCGGGCAAAGAAGCCGAAAGTTTAGATTCAGAACCGACCCCGAGCAAAAGCCATTTTTGAGTTTTAAATTTAATTAGAAAAATTCAATAAATGGCTTTTGCGTCCAAAGAAAACCGACCGCTGAATTTTAAACAATATCCGCCCTTGCGGCAAACTGTTTGTTAACTGCCGCTTAATTTTACTTTGGTTCGGTCAAATATTTTAATAGTTTTAAACTTTCCTGTTAGGCTATCCATTTTATGTTCAATTGTTTGTTTGTATATGGTTTTCGGTTCATTTATGTCAACACTATATTCATAAGAGATATAAAACTTTAGGTCAACTATGGAATCAAGCGTGGTTTTCCCTTCGTAAGTATATGTGGGAATTTCATTATACAAGTTTTTCCAAATTGAATCATTGCGTAGGTTTTGCGCAGAAAAAGTGGTATCCATAATTGAACTTTGATTTTTATTTAATTGCAATATTTTTGTCTTGGAATACCATTTTACGGGTAGAATAGTCCATTCGCCAATTTTTTTTGGTTTTATCTTACTTTCCCAACCTTCATTTTGATATGAACTTCTACCTAAAAAATATTCATTTTCCTTATCTTTTAAAGTGAAATCAATGTCGTAGAAAACGGCAGCGAGGTCAGCACTATATTTTTCTTTGCAAATCAAAGTATCTCCGTCAGCTAATTCTATTTTAACAGTTCTATATTTTGTTCCAAACGCATCTTTTATAGCATACTTTAAACCGTAATACGCCAATCCACCTAATAGTAATATGGCTATAATTACAATTCCAATTCTTTTTTGCCATTTTTTCATTTAAACGGTTATTTTCTAAGTGGCAGTTAACGGTCCGTGCATAACATAAGTGGCGACTTAAAATCCGCAAGTTTTTGGTTAAACTTTAAGTTTCTAAAAATACCAAAATTTTCGTTTCAATCACAAATCTCGCCATTTTTGTTATGCGCTGTTGCCAGTAGTTTTTATTTCATCCGTTCGATTAGTGTCGGGTAAAATTTGTAAAAGTCCGTGTATTTGTTTCTATTCTGGTCGTATTCCTTTAAAATTTCCAAAATATTTTCAACCAATCCAAATCCGATTGATTTTTCGTACTCTAAAAGTTCGTTTGCTTTTTCTTTTCCAAAATTCTTCTCGGCTATTTTAATCGTTGTCGCTCTTAACAAAAGTTCGTTAAACACAAATTTCCATTCGCTGTAACCTTGGTATTTGGCATATTTTTCAAGTTTTTCTGTAAAACATTTAGATTTTAAGCTTTCTATTTCCTTATCGTGTTTTTCCATTAAAGGATTTACAAATGAGTGACCAAACTCGTGAAGTATTAAATCCGTTTCTAAATAGTTTTTGTCAAAATATGGCATAAAGTCAATTTCTCCATTTGGACCAATTAATGCATAAACTTCTTTTTCTCCGTTTTGATTGATAATTTCTGAATTGAAACCGCCAGAGTGAAGCAATGGCGAAAGAATAAGATTGTATGAATTGAGTTTTTTGCCATAGAATTTTTCCAAATATGTGGGCAATTCGCTAATTGTTTCCGACTCTTTTACTTGAGAAATAACTTTTTGGTTTATTGGTTTTATCTCGCTCAAATAAGATTGGAAAAGAGTATCTTGATTGAATTTTATGAGTTCTTTCCTGAAATTTTCGAGCAGATTTTTTTTGGCTTTCGGAACAGTTTCATAGTTATCCACTTTTTCTTTTATTTTTTTGAACTTAGGGAAGTCGGAAAACTGTAAAACCCATTCCACTGTTCGGAAATAGGAAAAATTGTAGTTTTTTGATAAACTGTCGAAAAGTTGAATAGCCTTGTGGTTTTTTAGCGATTGTAAATTTTCTCGAATTTCTTTTTTATATAAATTTTCGTGTTCGTTAATCAAGAAGTAGTCATTTAAAAATGCTACAGAGTAAAGCGTTTCAATTCTTTCGTCAATCGAAATGTTCAATTCCGATTTTTGTCCAATGCTGTTCAATGAAGTGAAAAGTAGAATTAAAACGATTATTTTTCTCATTAGCGGTTTTTTTAAAATTACTGGCAACGTTTTGCGGCTACCCGAAGGTGGCGATTTCGAAGCGATTCACTATCAACCAAGCACAAACTTTGATAGAAGCACAAAGCTTGATTATACCACTGAACTGCCACTTTTGGGTAGGTGCTGTTATATGCCGCTTTTCTTTGTCTGTCCATTACATTACTACTCCTGAAAGTTTTGAACCAATATATGCACTAATAAGTAATAAGCAAAGTCCAATGCTTGTGATAAAAAATAAAATGGAGATTATTCTTTTTATTCCTGTCCGTTTTTTGAAAATCAAAGCTGTCAATGAAAACACAGTCATAGTCAATGTCAAGGTTGTCAGTATAGGGAAGAGATATTTACCAATATAAGATGCGATTGTCGTCTTTGACTGCTCACTTGCTAAAGCACTCACTAAATACAGTGTCACAAAAAGTCCGATGGTTACAAGTGAATATGAAATAAAGAAGTTTGAGAATGAAGAATACTTCAACTGTAACAGTAAAGTTGTCAAAATAAGTAAAAGCAAAATGAAAACTGGGATGATTGTATAATGTATAGAAATTCCACTGTCCGAAAAGTTATGGTGAAACCAATGAATATGGCGGTCTGCTTTTCCGTCTATGTCGTAATAAGTCCAAATGCCGACTTTTTTCCAGTTGTCAAATTGTCCTTTAGAAATCAACTTTCCGTCTCTGTCAAATTTTTGATATTCACCGTGTCGTTTATTTGATTGGTAGTTTTCAATTTCCATTAATGGTCCGTTACCATAATGTTGATACAAAGTGTAGTCAGGGCATTCTTTTTTGAAATATTCCACAAGAGTGTCCAAATAGCTAATTGCCTCAAAACTCTTTAATTCTTTTTTCTCAATGTCCCATTGATATTTAACTTGCCCGTCAGGTTTGTAGGTTGTTGCCCGTAAAATTTTGGCCCCTTGAATTAGTTTGACTTCTTGTATTTGTCCAGTTGGATAAAATGAAGTATCTGAAACTTGTCCGAATGAACTTAGTCCTGCGAAAATGAATATTGTTAATATGTAAATTGTCTGTTTCACTGTCGTCCTAAAGTGGCATATAACGTTTTGCGGCTTTGCGAAGGAGCGGATTAGAAAGACTAAACTTTCAATTATGCACTAATGTTAGCAAAACCATTTTTTCTATTTGCTAATTTATAGTTTAAAAGCAAATAAAAAATGGTTTTGCGGATTGAAAGCATAAATGTCGAACTTTGCACTTAACCCGCTCTTTTGCAAAACCGATGTTGGCGGTAGTTTTTTTATCTTATTTTGTGTAGGATTTCTTTCAGTTTGGGTTCAATATTTAGTTCATCAAATAGTTTTTCCGATAAATTTAATGAGTTCTCAAAAGCCAAAACGATGTTTTTGGGATTTAAATCTGATGTTACTTTTTTATACGCTGAATACCAAATCGTGTCAATGTCCTTTTCGAGACTTTTAGTCGGACTTTCCCAATGTTGCGTTTTGCTTGTTCTTGCTCTTATAAGCCAAAGCAAGTATTTCTGCACATTTGATAAACTGTGATGAGCGTGAGCAAATTCTTCTCGTTTAATCAAGTTGCTTGTTGTCAGTACAACATTCAGTAATGATTGGCTTAACCACAAAATATTTTCTTTTGTTATTCTTTCGGGCGATTTCGTTCCGATTTGATTGAGCGTTTCAGTTAAAAGTCCGTCTTTGTCGATTAAGTTCATCTGGTCAAAATCACTAAATGCAACAATTCCGTCCCAAGATTTGATGATTTTAATTTCCTCCGTTTTTAAAAAATGAAATTCTCCTCTGACCATATTCTTAAAAATAGCCACTTCGCTTCCATATTCGTTTGTAAAATATAAAGCCACAGGATGAATTTGGTTTACCCATTTTTCTGTCGAGAAATTTTCTTTATTTTTCAAAAAGATGTAAAATTCAATATCAGAATATTTGTCTCCTTCGTTTTTGGTAAATGAACCATACATAAAAACAGCGGAAACATTTTCGTCTTGTTGCGCTATAGATTTTGTTTTGTTAATCATTTGTAACTGTGTCATTTTTTCTAATTTTTAAAAGTTGATAATAGAAGTTCGCACTACTTTTTGAAAGCAATGAAAAAGTTTTACGTTGTTTATTTTGGACAGTTACTTATAGCTTCATCGGATTATACTTTTTTATGTTCAACATTCTGTTTGGTAAAATTACCGCCAACATAGTTATACACGCCATAATATCATTTCATGGCGCATATAACTCTATTGTGTATATACTTTTATATTTTAACTTACCAAACATAACACTTCTTTAACACTTATAAAAGCTCTTAAACTATCAAGAGTGATTCTAATCAGATTCATATAGAAAGATCAATTACGTCTTCGTATCTATAAAGACTAATCCGTAGTGTTGCTTTAATTAAATTGTTCATTACTGGGTATAATACTTTAGTTTGAGCTCTTTATATTTTTATACATTTTTATAAAATGCTACTTGAAGCGTAATAAACAACATAACGGAAGGGTTTTGACGAATTGTGACGAGCTAAAAGCAAGCACAAACATCTAATTTATAGGATATTACATAAAAATACAGGTGAAATTCGTCTCGTCACGGAAGTACCACGCTAAGTGCTCGTCAAAAAATGACGAGGTACTTAAATTACTATGGTATAATTATATTTTTATACAATTATAACTAAACAAGGAGCTTCGAGAGATAGTATTGTAAGTGAGTTTTATTTAAGAGAGATGAACTGGAACTTGCAACCTTTTTACCTTAATACATTCATTTAGGATTAATAAACGACATAACGAAAAGGTTTTGACGAATTGTGACGAGCTAAAAGCAAACACAAATATCTAATTTACAGAATGTTACATAAAAAAATACGTGAAATTCGTCTCGTCACGAAAACACCACGCTAAATGCTCGTCACAAAATGACGAGCTACTTAAATTACTATGGTATAATTAGAAAGTTATAATTAGACTAGGAGATTCGAGAGATAATATTATAGATAACTTTATTTTACTATACACCCAACTTCAATTCATACCGCACAGATCGCCCAGCACCAATTTGAGATAAACATCCCTTTTCAACCATATCTTGTAAATAGCCGTGCAGCGGTAGTCTTTAAAGTTTTATTTCTGACATATGGTTTGTTCAAATTATGCCCAACGTTGAGTGTATGGTATCGTGCGGAATTACGAAGCGATTTCGTATCAGCTTACACCGACTTTTTTCAGGAGCTATAAACGCTCGAAAACCGCATGCAATACACACATTTTTGGCTGCTGTTTATCTTAATCCTCCTGAAATTTTATGATTTTCTGCAACTCACTATTTAGAGTATCATTATCAAGTTGTTTGCTATTTAGCTTAACTTGAAATCCCATTTCATTCCCACAAATCTTTCCGCAAGCCATTAAATAATACAAACTAGACTTTTTACTCTTTAGCTCAATAATATTACCAGAAATCGATTCACCTAATACGATGAAATTTGCTGGCGTAATAATTACTTCATGTTTTTTCTTAGGATAAATTGAAAATCCTTTTTTTCGGATATAATCCAAGCTGGATTCAAGTCGCAAATGCAACTTTGTTAAACAATAATTTTTCCATCCTTTCGATGGGAGTGTCAAAGTTATATCTTTTTCTTGGTCTATTATTTAATTTTGCTTCGATTTCTTCAATATCACTGTCCGATATTTTAGAGAAGTCAGTCCCTTTTGGTAAATATTGTCTTATCAATCCATTTAAATTTTCATTAGCTCCTCGTTGCCAAGGCGAGTATGGATGAGCGAAGTAAACATCAACCCCCGTGTTTTCTGTTATAAGTTCATGCTCGGCAAATTCCTTTCCGTTGTCTAAAGTTAATGTTCTCACATCATAAGGCAACCAGTCTTCTAAAAGCGATACAATTATTTTTTTAACTTGTGTTGCGTCTTTGCCTTTAACCTTACCCATTCGTAGAACTCCTGTGCTTCTATCGTTAATTGTAACAATAGTCTGTTGATGGTTCTTACCTATAATTAAATCTCCTTCTAAGTCTCCAAATCGATTTTTCTTTTCGACTGATTCAGGACGTTTATCAATAGAGACTCGATTCTTTATAATACCTCTGGAATCTTTTAAATCTCCACGTTTCCTATACTTCCTACCTTGACATCTAAGATGTAAGTAAAGCTCGCCGCCCTTAGCTTTATCATCCCAAACATAACTGTAAATTGTTTCAGGACTAACAGTTTCTTCGCCTCGACTTTTAAGTCTCCCATGAATCTGTTCAGGACTAAAGTCTTCCTTTAATAAATCAAGTGTTTTTTCTTTAAGATCTCCAGTGAACTTAATGGATTTAGGTTTATTTTTCATTCTTTCCTCATACTTCCTTTGAGCTAAATCGTAACGATACTCTCCGTTCCTCTTATCGCAATTTCGTTTAAGTTCTCTACAAACTACAGATTTACATTTGCCAATTGTTCGAGCAATCTCAGCTTGTGGGTGATTTTGCTTAATCATAACAGAAATTGTGTACCTTTGTTCTTGAGTTAAATGAGCCATATTTTGCAACTTTTTGTCGAGAAACAAGATAGGGAATATTTTACCATTCATGAGAAAGAGGCTTTTAAGTCTCTTCCTCATGATAAAATATAAATCTAAATTTCTCGAGTTGCATTAATGATTTGAATCTAATCAATGAATAATCAGAGGTATACGAAATCTCTCCATTACTATCCTTGTAAATTGAAGAGCCTTGCATTCCTGACTTTTGTTTAAGATACAACCACATTAAATGGAAGTCATCACTTTTTAAACTTTGAAATCCTTGATTAGCTATACAATTCGATGAAAAAGAAATCGTCTGCTCACAAATTTTAATCTCATTACTTTGACTTTCTTGTCCAGACAAATTAAATTGGATTAAAAGAATTGCCAAAAGACTGAGTAAAGTTTTTTTAATGTTCTTAAATGATTCTAAAGCATAATTAATTTTATTCATTTGTAGTCATCTGTTTTTTTAAGGTTGCCCACGTTGAGTATAATCGCAGTTACGGAAAGTATACGAGATTTTTGATAAAGCAACGACCTTAACAAATACGCGTGGATTCTGAGGTAGTAGAATCCTCCATAATTGCGGGGAGTGTATTTTAAACTCTGTCTGGGTTTAATCCTTTGAAGATTTAAACCTTTAAATCAAGCTTTACACGATCCTCAAATCTAATATATAATTGTTGAACGGTCAAACTCCAATTATGTAATGGTACTGTCCACTTTTTCTGGATGTTTTGTGTGGCTAGATATGCTAATTTTAGCAGTGCCATT
>Ga0209487_1000604_pt1 | contig 32321 bp, 28 predicted proteins | sample Poulit2012_FD_187524 | JGI IMG/M metagenome (GOLD analysis project Ga0209487, IMG submission 187524) | Agricultural soil microbial communities from Georgia to study Nitrogen management - Poultry litter 2012 (SPAdes) (version 2) | ecosystem: Environmental > Terrestrial > Soil > Agricultural land...
AAGTGACCAAATTCCAATGCAATCCAGATGAGAGGTCACTTAAAAACTCAATCGTATAAAATAGGAGTCCGCAATCGTACTTTTAATCTTTAAAAACATAATACGTATATCTTCCTTTTCCAACCGGGATGAAATTTTTTATTAAAATTCTTCTGATTCTTTTTTTCGATTCAATGATATGGCACCATTCGTGAATATCATTGGTCGTTATCCTTCGATTTGGAAATAATGTTATAAACTCAAGTATACTGCGCATGACTGCAGATTCAACGTCCTCTTCACAGCCACATCTTTTACATATTATTTTCTTATAATTAAAGGACGGTAAAAATATAGAACAAGATTTGCAAAGGATACCCTTCTTTAAGGCTTCGTATTCATAAATGGGTAGTTTTTCATGGGAAGACTGTGGAAGATGATGATCAATGAAGTACTTAGCCAACCTCCTATGTTTCTCCATTTGTTTGAATGAATTAGTGTTTAGTCTTTTTATATAATGCTGAATTTGTGTAGGGAAAATAACCGGTAGATTCAGGGGGGCTTGATATAAAGTGAATGCTTGGTTGATAAAAACAATAGAGGGCTTTATTGAAAATCGAAATCGTGCATGTTGTAGCAAGTGGCGGATAAGAAATTCACTTCTTTTCAGTTGAAGGAGTGGGTTTCTTATTTCATTTCCAGATGAGGCGACATACCAATTGTCATCCCGAATATAAAAGTCACCTTCATAATTTTTTACTTCTAGGGGATAAATCGTATCCTTTCCAATGAGCAGCGTATCGATTTGAAATTCTGTATGATTACTTTTAAGGAGAAGATCATTGATCAAGAGATAATCGGTGGAAAGCTGTTTTTGTAATAAATCAAGTAATTTCTGCTCACCTTTATATCCCTTATTCAAATTCTCATACTGTCTTCTTTCCGTTGCTGAAAGGTTCATCCGGGGATATAAAAGCTGTAGGATTTGTAATACGTTTGACGGGGGAGGGGTATGGTGGGAAATGGGTATCATCTATTCTATCCTTTCTATAATCGATATATTTAAAGCGATGCAAAGCACTAAATAGATGGAACAGGAATGAACTACTCTCCCTCATCGGATATCGACGTAGAGCGACTATCTAAATAACGATATAATGTCGACTTACTAATGCCAGTAGCTTCTTTGATATCGTATAATGTATATTCCTTACTATCATACATCGTGAAAGCGCGCTGTAAATTGTCATCTGATTTTCGTGGGCGACCAATCGATTTACCTTGGTCTCTTGCAACTTGCAATGAAAAGGTAGAGGAATGACTTAAAAAAGTGGATTGCAAACTCGAGAAAAAAGTAACCCCCTGAATTAGTGAGCCTGGTTGAATCGTTTTATTCGTAAGTTGTTCATCGATGAAGTGGATGGTGATGTGATCACGTTCTGCCAGCCGTAGGATATCTAAAAGTTGCTGTAGGGAATCAGCTAATACTTCGATGTTTTGTACGAACAGCTGATCATCTTTTTGAACATTCATGAGCAAGTGCTCAAGCTTCGTTCTTTTCTTCGCAAGCCCATGAGTCTCTATAATTATTTTCTCAACCAAAATATCATTCAATTGATTGGTCCCTTGTTGATCCTGAACAATCGGGCGGATGTATCCGTATTTCATTTTCGACTCCCATCCTCCCAAAACTCTTAACTTTTGGGAAAGTAACTGATATGCTATATATATATTCTAACATTCGTAGAAGCTTAGTTGAAATTATTGTCATCATGAAAGGGGAACATTATGCATAGCTTAAAACAGCAATGGTTTGGGAATGTGCGAGCTGACATTTTGGCAGGCATCGTCGTTGGACTGGCACTCATTCCTGAAGCATTAGCTTTTGCGTTCATTGTGGGTGTCGATCCACGTGTCGCATTATATGCTTCATTTACAATTGCGGTCATTACTTCGTTTGTCGGTGGGCGCCCAGGATTAATCTCCGCAGCAACAGGTGCGATGGCATTAGTGCTTGTGAGCTTAATGGCAAATCATGGCCTAGAATATATCCTTGCAGCCACTATTTTAACAGGAATGATTCAATTTATACTAGGTATCTTTGGAGTGGCAAATTTGATGCGCTTTATTCCAAACTCCGTCATGCTCGGGTTTGTGAATGCGCTGGGAATAATGATTTTTATAACGCAAATGCCTTATTTAATTGGAGGAGGCATAATGACATATGTCTTCGCAGGCATTACGTTACTATTGGTATATTTGATTCCGCGATTTTTCACCGCGATTCCTGCACCACTTATTGCGATTGTCGTCATGACGGTAATCGCACTTGTTAGTGGAGTGAATTTACAGTCGATTGGCGATCTCGGAACGATGCCGAATTCATTACCAACTTTTTTCTTACCGGATATTCCGTTAACTTTTGAAACGCTAAAAATTATTTTGCCCTATTCATTAGCGCTTTCCATTGTCGGTTTATTAGAATCATTACTTACATCCCAGGTGTTGGATGATATGACAAACACGCCGAGTAATAAAAATACAGAAGCGCGTGGACAAGGAATTGCCAACTTCATCACTGGTTTTTTCGGTGGGATGGCAGGTTGTGCATTGATTGGGCAATCGGTTATTAATGTTAAATCAGGAGGACGTGGACGTTTATCAACGTTTACAGCAGGTGTATTTCTCATGTTTTTAATCATCGTTTTAGGCGATGTCGTCATCGATATCCCGATGCCTGTTCTCGTCGGTGTGATGATTATGGTGAGCATGACAACATTTAATTGGGGTTCATTTACGTTTATGAAACAAGCGCCTCGATCTGAAACACTTGTCATGCTTGTCACTGTTGCGGTTATTTTATATACACAAAATTTAGCAATTGGTGTTGTCGTAGGGGTTATTTTAAGTGCACTGTTCTTTGTTGCCAAGATTTCACGCGTAACCGTAACGCATGACAAAGCAGAGTACAAAGTAAAAGGACCGTTATTTTTCGCATCAACGACAAATTTTATGAAGTCTTTTGATAACGTTACAGAAAACAAGATTATCATTAACTTTGAAGATAGTCAGCTCTGGGATGAGTCAGCAGTAGGAGCTGTACTAAAACTGAAACAACAACTTGAGGATAAAGGAGTTACCGTAACGATTCAAGGATTAAATTCTTCAAGTGAACAATTGTATGAACAATTCACATAGGGAGGAATTAGAATGAAGATTGCCGTAGCCGTAGATGGGTCAGAAAATGCGTTCCGAGCCGCCAAACATGCGGTTTTGCTTGCACAATATTTACCAGAGGCACATTTGGAAATTATTAATGTCGCGGATTATAATAAGGCTAAAGATGAGTATCTGTTAGCGCAAAGTCCCGAAAGTTTAGCATTAAAACGGGAACAAAAAATACATCCGATCCAGGAACTAGCGCAATCCGTCGGCGTCGAGATAAAAGTTACAATGTTAAAAGGACATCCTAGTCAGGAAATTATAAAACATGTGAAAGAACAGTCGATAAATCAACTTGTCATCGGAAGTCGCGGCTTAAATGTATTTCAAGAAATGGTGCTCGGCAGTGTGAGTCATAAGGTGATGAAACATGCGAACTGTCCAGTCACGGTTGTTAAGTAGATTCATTTTTATATGTTAAGCAGTAATTGTTTATCATGGTCACGAGCGGTTGCATCGTACTTTCTAATAAAATGATCACCACTTGTCAGGATTGACAACAATATTTTAATATACTCGTTATCAGACATGTATGATGCACACTGCCAATCAATTCATAGGCTAATCGGTGTGCGTCATAACATGTCTTTTTATGTGACCACTTTCGCGAAAGATCCTTCCGAATACCCATGTTAATGAATATCGGACTATGTTACCCTAAACCTATTAAACGTTTAGGGAGCAGATCAAGTGAAAAAAGTGTACATACCTATGCTATTATTATGTTTTATCTTGTTAGCTGCTTGTTCTTCAGATGATACAGAAGAGGAACAAGGTCAATCGAAAGAAAAAGGAACAGAGGAAGACGTTCATCCTGAACCGGAGAGCTTGTTTGTTCAAAAATATGGGGAGGATGATAGTTTTGACTTTACAGGAATAAATGCTGCAACAAATGCAAGTACCATTATTTTTGACACGAAGGAAAGGATAAAGCGAGTCGAGAGCCGGCAGACTCATCTCGTATACGGTGAGAAGGAACCAATGAGCATGCAAGATCTCTCTGAAGCGGATGAGGAAGAACTGGAAGATCGTTCATGCCGAAACACATTCGTTTCACCTGATGGCAAGTATGTTACTTTTAGATGTGTTTCAGATGAGGACTGGTTTATAGTCTATGATACGGAGGAAGAAGAAATAATCCAACAGGTGGAAGAACCGGAAGATTATTTCACGGATGTGATTGGTATTACAGATGATTTGGATATACTTCAATATAATGAGGATGATTATCATGTCAGCATTCGAAATGCTGAAACGGATAAAATAAAGGAATTTGATTTAGTTGCTCTTTCTGAGGAAAAAGATGATGACTATTTTGTCGGCGTTCGCGCTACAAATGACGGGGAAAAGTTCTTGGCCTATAATTATGAACGAATCTATCTGTTAGATACCGAAAAGGAAACAATGGAAAAACTAGCAGATGTGGAGCCATATCAAGAAAGGTTTCAAGATGAAGTAGAAGATATTATGGTGGGAAATGTAAGGTTTTCTCCGAACGGTAAATATGTGTTTTATAAAATTGGAGATTCCAATAGTAAAGATTTAATTTATGCAAGCGATAACTTCCTCAATTTAGAAACAGGTGAAAAGCAAACTTATAATGACTTCGACTATGTTAATGGAACAATTGATAATGAAGGAAATATGGTGTTGACGGACGCGGATCATACCTATCTTTACAACATAGATGGGGAAGAGTTAAAGATCATACCAAACCTAACGCCTGGTACGAGTGTAGATTATCTAACCTTAACGGCGGATGGTAATCATATTTTATATGGAGCACAGTTCATAGATTCCGATGAAGGATGGGCATATGAATTAGTTCATTTAGAAATGGAGAATCAGGATGAATTTGGGGAATCCTCAATTAATGCTGAAGTAGAGGATACAGAGGAATTACTTGGCACAACGACCGCTAATGAAGCTGGTGAAGGATTTGAACTTCATCCAGTAAAAGATGATCCGAAGGCCATGTTTATCGACACATGGGAGGCAAGTGATGAGATAGCATTTCCATCTGACTATCCAGAGAAAGTAGAAAGTATCCTTAACTCCCAGGGGGAAGGTCATTATGGACATAGAATAACGCTTGATACTGGTGGAATAGATAGAACGGAAATGTCTTATTCGGCAAACACATACCCAGGTGATGAGAGAAAGGACTACTGTATTAACGATGATCTTGAACGAGAAGAGACGGTGGATGGGATTGATTACTATTTCTATCTTTTCAAGAATGGAAGTGCAGAACTTGCCTTTGTCAAAGATGATTGGTGCTATTCTATAGAGGGGTCCGGGTTTACGAAAGAAGAAATATTCGCGGTTGCAGATTCTATGAAAACACAAGGGAAGCAACCAAGTACCCTGTCCATTGATGATGTGAAATTTCCAAGTGAAATACCAATGTCAGACCCAAAAGTGACACGCATCTATGATGTTGAACGAGAGGATGACGATCATAACCTATTTGTGGATTATCGTGGAGAGGAAAGCGGAATGACCATTGAATTTGAAGTATTAAATGAGGCCCCAAGAGGATATGATCACGATGATACAGAGTCGATTGATCTGGATAATGGCATGGAAGGATCGTTATATGAAAGTAAACATCGCTTATTCCTGTTTGATGGAACCTATTACTATACAATTCAGTCGAAGATAGACAATGAGTTGATTCAGGAGGCAGGTGGCAATAAAGTTCTGAAAGATATGTTCATTCAGATCGGAAATTCAATGGAGTAACACATGTGGATCGGATTGCAGGTAATGGTCAATCGGTTGATAAGAGGAATGTAAACAACTTGAAAATGAATTCACCCTTAGTTGGACGAAAAGTCTGAAGCTAAGGGTGTTTTCTTATGTTTAAATATCACCGGTATATTGTATCCTGTAGATGGTGAATAGTTTTTATTATAAGAAACATATAACAACTAAACTGAAAAGGAATTTTTATTTGAAGGTTGCTGTATAGTGACTGTAGGGAGAAGATCATTTTTTATGTTATTCACTAGATAGGATAACATGTTCAATAAAATAATATTGACAATCATCATGAAGCAATATATTATAATGTTTGTAATCGTTTACAGCTCAGAAGGAAGAAGTGAAGATATGGCGACTATTCAGGAAGTGGCGCAACAGGCAAAAGTATCGGTGGCGACCGTTTCACGGTATATAAATAACCCTGATATTGTAGCGAAAGCAACGGGACTTAGAGTTGAAGAGGCGATCCAAGATTTGAACTATGAGCCCAGTATTTTAGGAAGAAATTTACGGAAATCTGAAAGTAAATTGCTGATTGTGTTGATACCTAGTATTTCGAATCCCTTTTATATAGAGATTATTAATGGAATTGAAGATACTGCGATTGAGCAGGGATATAATATTTTATTATGTCAAACAGATTCAAATCCGAAACGAGAAGCTATTTATTTCAATTTAATCAAGAATCAATTGGCAGATGGGATTATAACCATGGATCCCGCAGTAGATCGGAAAAACTTAACTGAAATCTCTAGGGAATATCCGCTCGTTCAGTGCAGTGAATATGATGAGGAAGGGATTATCTCTTATGTTACGATCGATAATGAACAAGCTGCATATCACGCGGTGAGGCATCTCATTAAAATGGGTCATACGAAGATCGCCATGATCAATTCGAATGAAAAGTTTTTATATGCGCGCGAACGAAAACAAGGCTATGTAAAGGCATTAAAGGAATCTGGATTATCAATCCAGCCGAATTGGTTGTACACCACAGAAAACCTGAAATTTGATAGTGGTCGACAAGCGATGAAGAATCTACTGAATCAAGACGAATGGCCGACAGCGGTGTTTGCCGTTTCCGACATTTTGGCGATTGGTGCATTAAAGGAAATCAATGCAATTGGACTTCATGTGCCGAGAGATATTGCCGTGATCGGATTCGACAAGATCGATTTTTCAAATATGACAGATCCCACATTAACAACTGTCGCGCAACCAATGTATAAGATGGGAAGTACATCAGCACAGATGCTCATTGATAAAATTGCTGGTAAAAAGACAGACAGTATTATTTTAGAGCACGAATTGATTATTCGTGAATCAACATAACATGATGAAGGTGGATGTTTATGGTTGAACAACAAATGGCAATCGTTACAGGTGTTGGTCAGGTGAATGGTATCGGTGCAGCCACATGCAGAGAGCTAGCTGCGAAGGGTGTGAATCTGTTTTTTACCTATTGGGAAGCTACGCCAGAATGGCCTGGTGCGTTTCAAAAGGAATTACAAGACTTTGGCATTCAGTGTGCGTATACGCGTATAGATTTATCACAAGATCGTGCCTACCTTGACTTACTGGATGAAGTTTTAAAGCAATTGGGTGAGCCAACTATTCTAATCAATAATGCTGCATATTCTACAAGGGATGGTTATTTAAAACTAACGGCGGCAGAGTTGGACCATCATTATGCTATCAACATGAGGTCAACATTTTTACTAAGTGTAGAATTTGCGAGAAGATTTGAACAGAGTGAGCAAATCAATGGTCGAATTATCAATCTTACATCCGGGCAAGCACAAGGGCCGATGATTGGAGAATTAGCCTATGGATCAACGAAAGGGGCGATAGCTGCTTTCACGCTTTCGTTATCTGCCGAACTTGCTCCACTTGGTATTACCGTTAATGCCGTAAATCCGGGTCCGACAGATACCGGATGGATGTCAGAAGGAGTAAAAAAGGAGCTGTCTTCAAAGTTTTTGATGGGAAGAATTGGACTGCCGCAAGATGCAGCGAGATTAATCGGATTTCTTGCCAGTGCTGAGTCGAAATGGATTACAGGTCAAGTGATTAATTCGGAAGGGGGATTCCTAAGAAAGTAATAAATTAATTATAGTTTGAATTTTTGAGTAATATATATTACAATCTATATGTAATCGATTACAGAAAACGATTACACAAACAATCATTTAGAGGAGGAATTAAGATGAAGGTTAAAACGAAGTTATTTGGCGGGGTTTGGATTATGCTGTTAGTTGTTATTCTTGCGGCTTGTGGCGGGGATTCAGATGCAGATAGCGATGACCAGGATAAAGACGATTCGGATTCAGATGAACAAGTAACCCTCACGTATGCACGTGGTGTCGATACGACCGGTGCAACAGAAGTGTTAGCTGAAGCGTTTGAAAAGGAACACCCGAACATTAAAATAGAGTTCCAGGAGATGCCTTCTGATTCAGGAGAACAACATGATCAATATGTAACCGCGTTCAGTGCACAAAGTGCTGAGATTGATGTGTTTGATGCAGATGTCATCTGGCCGGCAGAATTTGCCCAGGCAGATTATGCATTGGAATTAGACCGTTTTATTGAAGCGGATAATATTGATATGGATGCTTATTTCCAAGGTACGGTAGAAGCGGGTAATTTTAAAGGAAAACAATGGGCAATGCCTAAATTTACCGATGCAGGTGTGTTATTTTATCGGACCGATATTGTTGACGATCCACCAGCAACGTGGGATGAACTAATTGAACAGGCAAGTGAATTGCAGGGTGAAGAAGGCACGGAATTTGGATACTTGATGCAGGCTGCCCAATATGAAGGACTGATTACCAATGCGGTGGAGTATATCGGCGCTTATGGTGGAGCGGTATTAGATGAGGATGGACAAGTCGTTGTAGATAGTCCAGAAACAATAAAAGCAATTGAGAAGATGCAGGAGATCGTTGCATCTGATTTTGTACCGAGTAATATTTTGAACTTTACCGAAATTGAAACAGAAGCATCATTTATTGAAGGAAATGCGGTATTCGCCAGAAACTGGCCATATTTACAAGCATCTTCAAATGATGAAGAAAAGTCAAAAGTAGCAGGTAATGTTGGGTTTACGACACTTCCAGAAGGTGAAGCTGGTTCAGCTTCTGCACTAGGTGGCTGGATGTCGATGATTAACCGGTATTCCGAGCATCCAGAAGAGGCGTGGGAGTTTGTTAAATTTATGTCCGGACCTGAAGGGCAAAAGATTACAGCAGTTGAAGGTGGCAGTGCACCGACGTTAGTGGACTTATATGATGATGAAGAGGTACAAGATGCTGGTGTTACATTTAGTGAACCAGCGTTTGTAGAAGTATTGGAAAACGCTGTTCCAAGGCCTGTCTCTCCGATTTATCCGAAGATCTCAGATATTATGCAAATTGAACTGTCTAAAGCGTTAACCGGAGATGTTACAGCGGAAGAAGCAGCAACGAATATGCAAACAAAAATAGAGGATGCAATGGAAGATTAGCTTCATGTTATTAAAATAAATGGTGCAAGTTGAGCAATTGGCTCGTCTTGCACTTCCTTTCACTTTATTCGTAATGATAAGGTCTTAAAAACTGTGAGACTAGAAAAAGGAGGACCACCTGTGAAAAAGCGCTGGTTTCAGTTAAGTGAAAAACAACTAGGATATGCTTTTGTGTTGCCATCTCTTCTTTTGGTCTTTTTTGTAATACTATTGCCTGTTGGTCAATCGTTTTGGAACAGTATGTTTGATTACAGGCTGAATGATCCAACACGTTCTGAAAAGATGATGGATGCCAATATTGATTTAGAAACGTATGTAGATAATCACTTTTTCATAGAAAGTCAACTTGAGGCATTGGCAGATTCCGCAGATGGTGATCAAGATAAGCAGACGATTCATCAGATAGAAGAGGGGATCGAAAAGTATCACAGTGAATTAATCAATGATAAACAAGTTAAAGAAAAGGTGGATAAAGTCGATGAGCTTTTAATGAGTTATACACCTGTAAATGATTCGGATCTGAAGTATCAGCAAGTGGATAATGATTTTGCGGTAGAATATCGAGAAGCATTATCGTCTTATGAACAAGAGTTGATCGCTATTGCTGAATCGAGTGAGGATCAAGATGTACAAGCTGATTTTCAACAAACTGCTGATTTACTAGGCTCAACGAATGAGGCTATTCTTAAATCAAATTTTATAGGATTCGATAATTATAAGAAGTACTTTAAAGACAAACGAATGTGGCAGTCGTTGGGAAATACAACTATTTTCACTGTTATTTCCGTCTTTCTTGAATTGGTTCTTGGTTTATTAGTCGCTTTATTGATCAACCGAACATTCAAGGGAAGGGGATTGATTAGGGCTTCCGTGTTGATTCCTTGGGCTATTCCTACGGCGGTAGCGGCGATGATGTGGGGGTTCTTGTATGACGGTCAATCAGGGATTGTGGCACATTATTTGGATGTATTGAAAATCATACCCGGCTCTTCCTGGCTTTTATCGACAGGAGATGGGGGATTATTTTCTATCATATTAGCGGACGTCTGGAAAACAACACCATATATGGCCTTGTTAATTTTAGCGGGTTTACAAACGATACCAGGATCCTTATATGAAGCATCTGATGTCGATGGTGCCAATAAGTTCCAGCAATTCTTTAATATCACATTACCGTTGCTAAAATCATCTATTTTAGTAGCCCTATTATTTAGAACGCTAGACGCTTTTCGAGTATTCGATCTTATTTATGTCCTAACTGGCGGCGGACCGGCAAATTCAACAGAATCGATATCTGTCTATGCATATAAAACAATGTTTGCACAGCAAAATTTTGGAGAAGGATCCACACTTTCAGTCATTGTCTTTCTATGTGTAGCTGTAATCAGTATCATCTATGTTAAATTAATCGGTTCAGAATTATTTGCTGGACGAACAAAATAGGAGGGGATACCAAATGAATAAACGTGCAGGGATCGGTTTTTACGTCTTTTTAATACTCTTTGTATTCTTGGTGATGTTTCCATTTATTTGGGTGTTTTTAACATCGATTAAGCCTGTTGGGGAAATATTCTCCTCATACAATTGGTTTACCAAAAATCCAACATTGGACTCTTATGTGGCGGCATTGACCCAGCGTCCCTTGTTGCGCTATATGCTGAATAGTTTCGTTGTTTCAACCGTGACAACGCTTTTGTCTGTTTCCTTTGCATCGTTTGCAGCCTACGCACTGACAAGGCTGCCGATTAAAGGAAAGGGATTAATCCTAGGTATCGTGTTGGCTTCATCCATGTTTCCACAGGTAGCGATATTATCACCGATGTTTAATATTGTGACGGATCTTGGATTACGTAATAGCTATTTGGGATTAATTATTCCGTATATAACAATCAGTTTACCGCTGGCGATTTGGATTTTGGCGACATTCTTTCAAAAGATCCCCTATGAATTGGAGGAATCAGCTAAACTGGATGGTGCTAGCCCATTTCAAACCTTTCGGAAGATTATCTTACCATTGGCGGGGCCGGGCGTATTTACGACAGGTATACTCGTCTTTATCGCGGCCTGGAATGAATATCTATTTGCGTTAACAATTAATAGTAATGATAGTTGGCGGACAGTGCCGGTGGGAATATCAATGTATACGAGTGAGTTCTCCATCCCATGGGGCGATATATCCGCGGCAACAGTGATTGTAACGATTCCGATCGTTATCCTTGTATTGATTTTCCAAAAACGGATTGTATCTGGATTAACGAGTGGTTCTGTGAAAGAATAATAAGAATGAGGAGAGATAGATCACCATGAAAGTAACCATATGGAACGAATATCGACATGAGAAAGAAAACGAAACGGTAGCAGACATTTACCCGAATGGCATCCATGAAACAATTGCTCGTTTTCTACAGGAAGCGGGATATGAGACACATACCGCGACATTAGATGAACCGGAACATGGATTAACAGATGCTGTCCTAAATGAAACTGATGTCCTCGTCTGGTGGGGACATCAAGCACATGATGAGGTACAAGATGATATCGTAGAAAAAGTACAGCAGCGTGTGTTAGCGGGAATGGGTTTGATTGTTCTGCATTCAGCGCATTTCTCCAAAATTTTCAAAACCTTGATGGGGACAGGCTGTGATTTAAAATGGCGGGAAGCGGATGATCGAGAGCGTTTATGGGTCGTGGATCCGACCCATCCAATTACAGCAGGTATTGGCGAATATATTGAACTGGAAAAGGAAGAAATGTATGGGGAGCATTTTGATATCCCAGCACCAGATGAACTTATCTTTGTCAGCTGGTTTGAAGGTGGAGAAGTATTTCGTAGTGGTGCCACATTTAAACGGGGGAGAGGGCGAATATTTTATTTCCGTCCAGGACATGAAACATATCCAACCTATCATCACAAACAAATACAACAAGTGATTACGAATGGCGTAAAATGGGCGGGAAATACAAATACACCAACCCCGGTTTATGGAAATGCCAAACCATTAGAAAAAATAACCGATAAGAAATCAAACTAAAGGAGAGACACATATATGTCGAAATTAAAAGTTGCGGTAATCGGATGTGGAAGCATTGCCCAGAACCGTCATTTAGTAGAATATCAAAATAATCCACATGTGGAAATCGTCGCTGTTTGTGACATCGTGGAAGCAAGGGTGCAGGAAACGGCGGAGAGATACGGTGCTACAGCCTATACAAATTATGAAAAATTACTAGTTTCTGAACAGGTAGATGTTGTTAGTGTCTGTCTACCAAACTATTTACATGCTCCCGTTTCTATTGCAGCACTTCATGCAGGAAGCCATGTTCTATGCGAAAAGCCAATGGCAACTTCTCGTGAAGAGGCAGCGGCGATGATTGATGCGGCGGAGAAGAATCATAAAACATTAATGATTGGACATAATCAACGTTTTGTTTCCTCACATGAAAAGGCGAAAAAGCTGATCGCGGACGGCGAACTTGGAAAAATCTATAGTTTCCGAACGGCTTTTGGTCATGGTGGACCAGAAGGATGGAGTGCAGATGGAAAGGATAGCTGGTTCTTCAAAAAGGAAGAAGCTTTTATTGGTGCCATGGGAGACCTCGGTGTACATAAGGCGGATTTGCTTCGATATTTACTTGGGGAGGAATTTTCCGAAGTGGCAGCGTTTATTGAAACCAACGCAAAGGAGAACACCAATGTCGATGATAATGCCGTGTTTATTTTGCGATCAGAAAGTGGAGTGATCGGGACATTGGCCGCAAGTTGGGCCTACCATGCAAAGGAAGATAATTCAACGGTTATCCATGGCGAAAAAGGTATACTTAGACTAGAAGATGATCCAACCTATGGCTTGATCGTAAACTATACGAATGGGGAAGTTGTGAACTATGAATTAGGCCAGATTCAATCCAACGAAGATGGAGGACAAACGAACACATATGTGATTGATCATTTTGTAGAAAGTGTGCTCGAAAATAAACAACCACTCATCGATGGAAAAGAAGGTAAAAAATCATTGGAAGTTATTTTAGCAGCACTCGAATCAAATAAAACAAAACAAATTACAAGCATTGAGAGATGATGAAATGAGTCAGTTAAACATAGGGATAATTGGCATAGGCGGGATTGCGCAGGACAGACATATCCCGGCATTATGTGAGCTAGGAGAAAAGGTTTCGCTTACCGCTGTATGTGATGTTAATGAAAGCCGCGCAGAGGAAGTTGCCGCAACGTACCACATTCCAAAGGTTTTTTTCGATTATAATGAACTATTCATGGAAGTCGATGCGGTGATTATTTGTACACCGAATAAATTCCATGCAGAAATCTCTATAGCCGCGCTTGCAGCAGGTGTACATGTACTCTGTGAAAAACCAATGGCTATGACAGTAGAAGAATGTGAAGCGATGTTAGCTGCATCAAGGGAGTCAGGAAAATTATTATCAATCGCCTATCATTATCGCTATACAGATGCAGCACAGGTAGCAAGGAGCGCTGTTACCAATGGTGATATTGGCGATCCGCTCGTTACGAGAGTTCAGGCATTACGCCGACGGAAGGTGCCAGGTTGGGGAGTCTTTACCAATAAGGAGTTGCAGGGCGGGGGGAGTTTAATCGATTATGGCTGTCATCTGATTGATTTGTCTTTATGGTTACTTGATGATCCCAAGCCAGTGGAAGTCATGGGAAGAACTTATAATCGACTAAGTAAAACGCCAAATCAACTGAATGATTGGGGAACATTTGATCACGAAAAGTTTGATGTAGATGATCATGTGACGGGTTATATTACATTTGAGGATGGCTCCTCCCTCTTACTGGAATGCTCCTGGGCAGCAAATATTAAGGAAGATACGATGCACTTGAGTATTTCGGGCGTTGAAGGTGGGTTAAATGTCTACCCATTCGAGCTTTATCAACCGCGACACGGTACGTTTCTAACGAGTAAAGCAGAAGTGGAACATGATGAGATAGAGGCTGGAGTGCGCCAAGTGGAAAACTTTGTTGACAGCTGCTTAGGCAAGACCGAATTAGTAGTCAAGCCGGAACAAGCATTGGAAGTAAGCCGACTGATCGAAGCAATTTATAAAAGCAGTGAAACAGGTCGAAGTGTAAGATTGTAAAAGGAATCCCGCGCGGAAAATAGTGAAATTCGCGCGGTAAGGAGTGAAAGTCGCGCGGTAAGAAGAGAAATTCGCGCGGCAAGGAGTGAAATTCGCGCGGCAAGTAGTGAAATTCGCGCGGTAAGAAGAGAAAGTCGCGCGGTAAGAAGAGAAATTCGCGCGGTAAGAGGTGAAGTCGCAGTGAAAGTCGCGCGGTAAGAGGTGAAGTCGCGCGGTAAGAAGAGAAAGTCGCGCGGTAAGAGGTGAAGTCGCGCGGCAAGTAGTGAGAGTCGCGCGGTAAGGAGTGAAAGTCGCGCGGTAAGGAGTGAAATTCGCGCGGCAAGGAGTGAAATTCGCGCGGTAAGGAGTGAAATTCGCGCGGTAAGGAGTGAAATTCGCGCGGTAAGAAGAGAAATTCGCGCGGTAAGAGGTGAAATTCGCGCGGTAAGAGGTGAAGTCGCGCGGTAAGAAGAGAAATTCGCGCGGTAAGAGGTAGAAGTCGCGCGGTAAGGAGTGAAATTCGCGCGGTAAGAGGTGAAGTCGCGCGGCAAGTAGTGAAAGTCGCGCGGCAAGTAGTGAAATTCGCGCGGTAAGAAGAGAAATTCGCGCGGTAAGAGGTGAAGTCGCGCGGCAAGTAGTGAAATTCGCGCGGTAAGAAGAGAAATTCGCGCGGTAAGAGGATGGTTTGGCACATTTAAAAGTCTACATAACAATGAGGAGTGAATGATAATGAAGATAGGTGTATTTACGGTGTTGTTTGCGGGGAAAACATTTGAAGAAATGCTTGATCATGTGAAAGAAGCTGGACTGGATGCGGTCGAAATCGGGACAGGCGGAAATCCCGGCAATGACTTTTGTCCAGTTGATGAATTATTGGAAAGTGAAGATAAACGAAGAGCATACTTAGAAAAGGTGCATGCGCGTGGTCTAATAATCAGTGCATTCAGTTGCCACGATAATCCGATTTCACCGAATAAAGAGCAAGCTAAGTATGCACATGAAACTTTTGTAAAGACAGTTAAGCTTGCATCGCTTATGGGCGTCCCCGTCGTTAACACCTTTTCAGGAACACCAGGATCACATGAAGATTCGAAATATCCAAACTGGCCAGTAACACCATGGCCTACGGAGTATTCCGAAATATTGAAATGGCAATGGGAAGAGAAATTGATCCCATACTGGAAAGAACAAGGTAAATTTGCGGAGGAGCATGGTGTGAAAATTGGAATCGAACTGCATGCCGGATTTCTTGTACACACACCATATACGATGCTGAAACTACGAGAAGCTACGAACGATACTATAGGAGCAAACTTGGATCCAAGTCACCTATGGTGGCAGGGAATCGATCCTGTAGCAGCCATTAAAATACTAGGAAAGGAAAATGCGATTCACCATTTTCATGCGAAGGATACGTATATCGATCAAGACAATGTTAACATGTATGGTTTAACAGATATGCAACCCTATGCGGATGTGCAAACCCGTGCATGGACATTCCGCTCCGTCGGATATGGTCACAGTTCACAGGAATGGTCGAATATGATGAGTGCGCTCAGAATCTATGGATATGACTACGTTGTCAGCATTGAACATGAAGATCCAATCATGTCAATTGATGAAGGATTCAGTCAAGCTGTTAAAAATTTAAAAGCAGTAAATATAAAAGATCCAGCTGCAGATATGTGGTGGGCATAATAAAATGATGGACGCTGTCTTACAAAGGGGGTCAGTCCCCCGCTACGCTAAAGCGATAACGTAAAGGGGGATAATAGATGAATAAAATACCAATTGCTGTGCAAATGTTTTCATTGAGAGAAGAAAGTGAAGCCGATTTTGCAGGGACGTTAAAAAAGGTAGCTGAACTCGGGTATGACGGGGTTGAATTCGCTGGATATGGCGGTTTAACCGCAAAGGAAGTTCGAGAATTACTCGATCAATACGGTCTTCAGGCGGTATCCAGCCACATTCCATTGGACCAATTAATAAATAGTGCAGATCAAGTGATAGCGGACCAAAAAATACTAGGTAGCCGTTATGTAGTTTGTCCATTCTTGCCACCAGAGTCCCGGACGGAGGTGTTTTATCAAAAACTCATTATATCGCTTGAACAACTAGGAAAAAAGTTCCGTGCATCAGGGATCACGCTATGCTACCATAATCATGATTTTGAATTAGATCGATTAGCGGATGGAAGAATGGCGCTCGAATCAATTTTAGATGATACAAGCCCAGAAAATGTACAGGCAGAATTCGATATCTATTGGCTTGCTAAAAGGAATGAAGATCCGGTCAATTGGCTAAATCGTTATCAAGGTAGGACACCGCTTGTCCATTTAAAAGACATGACAACGGATAGGGAACAATTTTTTGCAGAGTTGGGAACAGGTGGAATTGACGTTCAAGCTGTTCTAGAAACGGGAAACAGTGTAGGCGTACAATGGTGGATTGTCGAACAAGATGAGAGCCGGCGAACACCATTCGAAAGTATTGAAATTAGTATAAACTATTTAAAAAAGTAATGGGGTCAGTCCCCCGCTACGCTAAAGCGGTAACGTAAGCGAGGACTGACTCCGAAATTTGTTATTCGTCTTAATGAATTTGATAATACCGATTTAGTGCAACACCGCTACAACATATAGTTTCGTTGAACCGTTCTTAACTATATACCGTATTGATGTTGCTGGTTTTGGTAATTATGAAATTCATTCATCTACTTCAACTAGATCATACTTTTCTGCGAGATGATCAAGCTCCTTCTCCGACTCTTCTGCTAATTCATAACCCTCGTTAAACTTATCTAATGAATCTGAAAAAAACTGTTCTGTTTCTTCCGTTGCCATTGAATTATTTAGAAAACCATTAAATGCTTCCACATCCAATTCAAGAGATTCAGTGTAGGCCTTAAATGAATCTAGTATCAATTTGTGGTACTTTTCCATATCGCTGTTCTTTGGCTTTTTTTCGATCATATCATCTTTCAATTTACTTAATAATGGGTCCAATTCATCATCAATGATTAACTTCATCTCTTCGTTTGTTTCCGCATCCCATATTCTATCAACCATTTCGTCTGCTTCATCGAGCTGATCCATAAAGGAGGGTACATACTCATTTTGATAAGCTAGAAATTCATCTACATCAGAGTCGCCACATGCTGCAGTAATGAATAATAGTAAAAAACTAATAAATAATAACGTCTTCTTCATTCACAATCAATCTCCCACTCTCTGCAACTAGCAGATATTTAATTATATGTTATAATTTCCAGTATACCATTAAATGGGAAGTAGAGTGTAACCCCCGAAACATGTAAAAGTAGCTTGCCATTATCGTTCCTTTTGGTCTATGTTAAACTAGAAATCAAAGACATTTGAGACGTGAAAAAAAGGAGACATGAATAATGAGGGAGCAATTTATGCGAAATAGAAGGCTGATTGCACACTATTATATAGTTGTTGGAATCGCTGCACTTCTATTTGGTTGGTCGGCGAGAAGCGAAGATGCGATCGATCCTATTATCCTAACCATTTTGGCTGTCTATGTCCTCGTATTTCCTGTCGTGATTTTATATACGCGAAAATATGCGGTGCATATCTTTTTATTTCTACTTGCATTTATTACCGGTTTTTATAGTTTCTATCATTTTTCAGTGGAAGAACACTCTGTTTTGAATGCACTCTATTTTACATTCCAACTTTATTTACTCGAAGTGACGGATGTGTTTACATCAGACGGCTCAAGTTTACTTCACTATCCATTGATCGTTGAAATTGCACGTTGGTCGGCGGCTTTATATACGATATCAACATTGTTTATCGCGATGTATCGAATGTTGGAAATGTCGATTCTATTAATTTTCTATCAAATTGTCGGTAATCATACCATTGTATTTGGGCATAATGAAAATAGTGTTGCGCTAATAGAAGACTTACGTAAAAAGAAGGAACGTGTGATTTTAGTTGCGGATTATATGTCTCATGAAGCTGTTGACTATTTAGAGGCGCTGAAAGTTGTCGTTCTAAATCACCGTGACAACGAGGAAAACATTTATACAAAATGTGGTGTCGCGCATGCAAAAAGCATTGTCTTGCTCCACCAAAAAGATGTTGATAATTTAAATGAACTAATGGACATTCGTTATGACTTTGTCCAGCACTCGAAGAAAAACCCAGCACTTGTTGTACATATTCATCTTCAAGATATCATGTCTAGAAAGCTATTCCTAGATTTAGAAAGCACGACTGTGGAACCTAATCCGTGTTTTCAAGTGGAATTGTTTAATCTGTATGAATTATTTGTAGATGATTTATTAGAAAAGCACCCGATTTATGCAGCCGATCCAGAAGCGGATGCCGCACATTTATTAATCATCGGATTTGGAGCGTTAGGACAGCAGATTGCGTTACAAGCGATAACCCAAGGAGAGCAGTTTGGGTGGGGCACCCCATATATAACGGCTCTTGATAAATCCATGTCTAAAATTAAACAGAGGTTGCAGCGTGACAATAAGGCTATCATGGAACAAGCTCCGATATCCCTATATTCCTTTGATGTTGCATCTGACATATTAGAAACAATGATTCGAAAACAAGCTAGGCCGATTACACATATTTATATTTGTATGCATGAAGACCATCTCGATTTGTGGGCGGGGATTGAATTGTCCACCCAATTTCCAACGATCCCGATTTATCTTGAATACGCAGAAGGTAGCATTGCCGAAAAATGGATTCAATCTGAAGTAAGTGGAGACCGTTTGATTTATAGCACAGGAACGTTTAAGGATATATTGACAGAGGATAAATTACTCACTTGAAATGGGGTCAGTCCCCCGTTACGTTACCGCTTTAGCGTAGCGGGGGACTGACCCCATAATCCACTTTCTTGACGGGTTCATTAATATGCTGTATTTTAGTTAAAGTCGCACTTATTCAATGGGATTAATATAGTATGTATATAATGTTTGATTCAGTTATAAAAGCAGACAATTTTAGGGGGAAAAGGAATGGATTTATTCTTTATTATTATTAATATCGTCGTGTTACTAGCACTTATAGGCTTACTGATTTGGATGCAGAAAAAGCATGTTTCATTTACAAAGCGCGTTTTTACAGGACTAGGTTTAGGTATCGTTCTTGGTGCTATTTTACAAATGATTTATGGTACCGATTCAGCCATTCTAAACGAAACAACAGAATGGTATAATATTGTTGGTAGTGGGTATATTCAATTCTTAATGATGATTGTAATTCCATTAGTTATGGTATCGATAATTCAATCGATTATTAACCTAGAGAAGACATCACAGCTTGGGAAGATGTCGGGATGGATTATTGGGATTTTGATCGGAACAACAATGGTAGCAGCGTTAATCGGAATTGGAACAGCATCCGTATTTGATTTAAATGCTGATCAAATTGAAATGGGACAGGAAGAAACGGATCGGGGTATGGATCTAGAATCCACTTTAACAGAAGTAGATGAACAGAGTACACCGGAGCGGATATTAAGCTTTATTCCTTCCAATATCTTTTTAGATATGACAGGAGACCGTCCGACATCCGTTATTGCGGTTGTTATATTTTCAATGATTGTCGGAATTGCCGTGCTTGGGTTACGTCGGAAAGATCCGGAGCAAGCAACGACATTTATTAAAGTCGTGAACTCCATTTACGCCGTCGTTATGCGAATTGTTACCTTGATTTTAAGACTGACTCCATTTGGTATATTGGCATTGATGGCAAATACCGTCGCCAGTACAAATGTGGCGGGTATATTGCAATTAGGTAAATTCGTCATTGCTTCTTATGTTGCTATTTTTATTATGTTTATTCTGCATCTCGTGCTTGTTGCCGTATTTGGTCTGAATCCGTTCAGATTTGTGCAGAAGGCTTTGCCAGCTCTATTATTTGCATTTACATCCCGTTCAAGCGCAGGAACAATCCCCTTAAATATCGAAGTACAGAAAAATTCACTTGGGGTTGAGCAAGGGGTTGCAAATATGTCCGCATCTTTTGGGGCGACAATGGGTCAAAATGGATGTGCTGGGATCTATCCAGCGATGCTCGCGGTGATGATCGCACCATCTGTCGGTATTGATCCATTAACAATCGGGTTTATTCTGCCACTTGTCCTGATCATTGGTGTCAGTTCCTTTGGGATTGCTGGTGTAGGTGGCGGGGCGACATTCGCCGCATTAATCGTCTTATCATCGATGGATTTGCCAGTCGCTTTAGCCGGGATCTTAATATCTGTTGAAGCCTTAATTGATATGGGCCGTACAGCTCTAAACGTGAATGGCAGTATGGTTTCTGGAACCTTAACATCACGCATCTTAAAGAACTTTAATATCGATACATTTAATGATAAGGAAGCAGTTGAAACAAAAAGCGAGATTTAATCACAAGGAACGATCATAAAAATAGAAAGTAGTGGACACCTTCTGTACATCAGATGTCCACTACTTTTTTTATTGATCAGTCATTTAGTTAAGCATTCGTTATACCATTCAGGCAAAAGTCATTGGTATGTTAAACTTATCATAAAGGTGGCATGGATGGTTATCCTTCATTCGTGATATGATATAAAATGTTGTAGGAAAGTGGTGTGATGATCGATGCTTGATCTGTTACTGGTTATGTTTGAGCGTGTCGGAACGATTATTGCTGTTGCATTTATTTTAACACGCTTTGACTTTTTCAAAAATATGATCCGGCATGATAAACTTGCTGGGCAACAGGAAATAAAAGCGATCGTCTTTTTTGCCATGTTTGGAATTGCTGGTACGTATTTAGGTTTCACTCTAAATACAAGCACATTGCAATTTAATTCTGCCATTCAGGGAGTCGTGCAAGAAGAAGCCATTGCAAATTCACGTGTTATTGGTGTCGTGATTGCTGGTTTATTAGGTGGCTATCGCGTGGGTTTAGGTGCAGGGCTCATTGCGGGAATTCATAGAATGACGTTAGGCGGATTTACCGCACTTTCTTGTGGAATATCTACTATTATAGCCGGCTTTTTATCCGGCTATTTCTATAAAAATAAAAAAGGCTTATCCCCAGTAACAGCCATGATGATCGGTGCATTAGCTGAAGCGATGCAAATGGGTGTTATCCTGCTTGTCGCAACGCCTTTTGAACAGTCATTTGCGATCGTTCAAGTTATCGGGGTCCCCATGATATTAACGAATGGCTTTGGTGCAGGAATCTTCATGTTGATTATTCAATCCGTCATCAATACTGAAAAACGAACCATTGCTTCTCAAGCGGAAAAGACGCTACGTATCGCGAATCAAACGATCACTTATTTACGTCAAGGATTAACAGCACAGTCGGCTCAAGCCGTCTGCACTATTTTATATGACGAACTCCATGCGACAGGTGTGGCTATGACAAATAAGACACATATTCTAGCGCATGTTGGGTTAACCCATGGATATGATGGGAAAGACGTTCGAATTCAAACGGATGCAACGAGGGAAGTACTGTCGAGCGGACAGATCATAAATCATCCAGATGACCAGATCGATCATCAATTAAACAATACGCTCGGTAGCATGATGATCGCACCCCTAATGGAAAAGGAACGAACGATTGGAACATTAAAAATCTATTATGATCAACAACAAGCAAATGAGTCCATTCACATCGAACTTATTGAAGGATTAAGTAAACTGCTAAGTGAACAATTAGAAATTGGTGGTGCGGAAAGAACATTGCAATTAGCAAAAGAAGCTGAAATTAATGCTTTACAAGCACAAATTAATCCGCATTTTTTATTTAATTCTATTAATATTATTGTTTCATTGATTCGAACAAACCCTGAAGAAGCACGTACATTACTAAATGAATTGTCGAATTATATTCGAAAAAACGTAACCGGTACTTCAGCCCGCCGGATTACATTAAAAGAGGAATTAGCCCATATAAAGGCATACTTAGCCATTATTGAAGCCCGTTTTATCGACCGATTACATGTGCATTATGAACTAGATTTTGCGACCTTGTCTGCCATGGTGCCACCGTTTATCTTACAACCACTCGTTGAAAATGCGATTCATCATGGTTTTCATGATAAAGATACGGATTGTGAATTAACCATATCAATTGTTCAAAACGGAAAGGATATTAGTGTAACTGTAACGGATAATGGGAGGGGTATTGATAAGGAACGCATCCAGGACCTATTACATCAAGCAGTTGTTTCAGAAACAGGAACCGGGATAGGGTTATATAATGTTAATCGCCGACTTGTGATGTGTTTTGGCGAGGCAGCTAAGCTCCATTTACAAAGCGTGCTCCATGAAGGAACAAAGGCCTATTTTACAATTCCAACCGAGGAGAATACACATGAAGATGCTACAAGCATTAATCGTTGATGATGAAAGATATGCTCGTGAAGAACTACGATTTTTATTAGAATCGTATACAGATATACACGTACAATCAGAAGTAGACCGTGGAGAAGCGGCTGTCATTGCTACGATTGAGCAGGAACCTGATGTTGTCTTTTTAGACATTGAGATGCCAAAAATGAATGGGATTGAAATTGCCCAATCTTTTCAAAAGCTTAAAAAAAGACCCCAAGTTATTTTCACGACCGCGCATTCTAAATTTGCCGTCGATGCATTTCGTGTAGATGCACTGGATTATTTATTAAAACCATATCAAAAGGAGCAGTTGGACGAGGCGATTAATAAGTTACGTTCTCGTTTAATTCATACGGATAAACGACAACCACCATTACAATCAACAAAACTTCCTGTCGAAGCGGATGGTGACATCCTCTATATTGACGTGGGTGACATTGTATATTTATATCCTCAAGGAAAAACCTCCTTAATCGTTACACAAAAGGAGGAATATGAATATAAATCGAGCTTGAAGGAAGCGGAAGATCGCTTGAATGCTTTTGGTTTCTTTCGGACACATCGTAGCTTCCTAGTCAATTTATCCTATGTAAAACGAATGACCCCATGGTTTAATGGGGCCTATGAGCTAGAATTAACTGGAATAGAAGAAAAGGTATCAGTCAGTCGTAACTATGCCAAAGCATTTATGGAGAGGTTGCAAATCTAAAACGTTTTATTCCACCATATGACACCTCATTCCCTTTAAACGACATGTTACGAAAAAACGCACTATAACATGTTGTTATCGTTATAATTGGGTATAGAGAGCGCTTACTTTATGTTGTAAGCGGTGACATTAGGAGGGAAGATATGATTACATTTATAAGTTCCATTGTATTATTAGTGATTGCTTATTTTACGTATGGTAAATTTATCGAGAAAATATTCGGTGTTGATAAAGAAAGGAAAACACCAGCATATGCAAACCAGGACGGCATCGATTATGTTCCGATGGGGAAGCAAAAGAACGCACTAATTCAATTATTAAATATCGCAGGTACAGGTCCTATTTTTGGTCCGATTATGGGGGCGTTATTTGGCCCTGTTGCCTTTATATGGATTGTTGTTGGATCGATATTTGCCGGAGCCGTACATGATTATTTAACGGGAATGATCTCGATTCGAAATCGGGGAGCACATATTCCGGAGCTTGCCGGTAGATTTTTAGGAAAGGTTTCAAAGCATATTGTTAACGTATTTGCTTTATTATTGTTATTGCTTGTTGGAACGGTTTTCGTTACAACACCAGCTTCATTACTAGCCATCTTAGTAAATGGTAAAGTAGCAGCTTGGATCTTTATCGCAGTTATTTTTATTTATTACTTTTTATCTACGATATTACCAATCGACAAGATTATCGGAAGATTTTATCCGTTTTTTGGAGCGGTATTATTAATTGGTACACTTGGTGTAGGTGTCGCTCTTATGTTTTCAGACTATACAATTCCAGAGTTGACGTTGCAAAACTTACACCCGGAAAATGTTCCGGTTATTCCGATCTTATTCTTCACGATCACATGTGGAGCATTATCAGGTTTCCACGCTACACAATCACCGATTATTTCACGTACCGTTGAGAAAGAATCGGAAGGAAGATATGTATTTTATGGCATGATGATTGCGGAAGCAGTTATTGCTATGATTTGGGCGGCCGCAGCGATGAGCTTGCTAGATGGCCAGACGTTGAATGAGTTTATTAACACAGGGACACCTTCTGTTGTTGTGAATGAAGTTTCGAAAACACTTCTTGGCGCAGTTGGTGGCACAATCGCGGTCCTTGGTGCCATTGTTTTACCGATTACATCAGGGGATACAGCCTTTAGAGCAGCCCGTTCCATCATTGCTGACTATTTGAAGATTGATCAGAGGCCACTTGTTAAACGGTTACTCATTGCGTTACCATTATTTGCCGTATCAGTTTTATTAACGCAAATAGACTTTAACCTTTTATGGCGCTATTTCTCATGGGCGAACCAAGCAACAGCAGCGATCGCTTTATGGATTGGGACCATGTATTTATTTATTAAAGGGAAGAACTTTATCGTTTCCTTAATTCCGGCAATATTTATTAGCTATATGGTTTTTGTCTATATCTTAAGTGAGAAAATTGGTTTTAACTTAGAGTTAAAGATATCCTTTATCGTTAGTGTTCCGTTGACGATCCTCTTAACAATTATGTTCTTCGTGAAAGCGAAAAACAATCGAAAGAATAAAATTGTAACGGATTTACCCGTCGAGAATGCTGAGTAAGATCTCATAAAAGATAAGAAACTTTAAAAGTCACTCTCCTTTATCACGTATAAAGGAGAGTGACTTTTTTTAAGCCTAAATGAATTTCCTATCTGAAAATATAAATGTGTAGAGATTCACTGCACATTTGGTATATTCAATCTCCGCCTTGCGACATCATGATGGATCGTTAGACTCACTTGGAATTGTATATTACTCGCCCATTACATCTTTATTATTCTTAAATGAACGTTTGAGTGAAATGTAATTGATTAGAAAAAGGAGTAGGGAAGCGATTATTGAAATGCTTAACGTTTCGATCCATTCACGTGATCCGGTAAAAAAGAGACTAATAGTGAAAAAGGTAAAACCAAAAATAATAGACTTTTGAACAAAACTGTTACGCTCCTTTTTATATTGTTTATCTGTTGAAATATCCGTATATTCAATTCCAGATAGTGTGTAGCGAACAAATGTATATGAAATAAATAAAACGATTGCTAAACCTAATATTACTTCTAGATCCAAATTCCAGTTTGTTAGGTTGACTGTAGTGAAAGCTAATCCCAAATATATTAATAATAGGATGGATCCTTCCGCAAAAAAGTGAAGGATTCTTTGTCTTTTGTATTCATCATTTGGTAGTAAAAATGATATCCATGATTTAATCATTCATTAAACCTCCCAAAATAATTCATCTAATGTTTTCCCAAGTGCCTTTGCAATGTCTGTACAAAGCTGCAAGCTAGGATTGTATTTTCCGTTTTCTATTAATCCAATGGTTTGCCGTGTAGCCTTTACTGTGGAAGCTAATTGGCTTTGGGTCATTGAATTTTCAATCCGTGCAAATCTAACTCTGTTATTCAAAACGTCACCTACTTCACATTATAATGCAATATATATAGGTCATATGCAATTTATATGTTACATTAAAAACGGATGAAGTCAAGACGAATCCTAATGAACGAATTGGGATTATCTGTAAAATAGAATGAATTTCATTAAACTACAAAACGGCAAAAAAAAATAGCTCCTCAAATTGAGGAGCTTATGTAGGTCTGAAAGGGGAAAAACTCAGGCCTATTCACCATTATAGTCAAAAGGTAAAAAAGTTATACCTCATTGTTAAAAATAATTGATATGCGGTGAAATCCAAGCTGTATCCACTACCGGATGACGAGAATCCCCATTACTATTTGAGCGATTCTTTAGCTATAATCGTCAACAGATGAGCGGACACATATTTGTGTGTAGCGGTTATCAAGTATTCCGATACCATTTTATTCATGCGTTTGCACGATCTTCATAATATAATGGATGAGGCAGATACAACACTGTTTGGTATTAAAATAGGATGTAGAGATAACACACCTAATGTAAGCGTTATCGGCCACGTCAAATATACACAGTAATAAAATGGGAAATGTCTAAAATAGAGTTGATTTAAGAAAAAGGTTGTGTATAATATAATTAAAGTATCGTGCAAACGCTTTCACTAAGTGGTTGTGCATACATCATACAAATTTTATGGGAGGTCGAATGGGATGAAGAAATGGTTAGGATCATTATTTGTTTTAATGTTCGTGCTCGGTGTGCTCGTTGCTTGTGGGCCAGATGATGCAAAGGAAGCTGGTTCGACGTCAGATGATGGTAAGGATGGAGAAGAAGAAATGCCAGACAAGCCAGAGAAGTTAAAACTTTGGGTGAATGCTGAAGAGAAACAGGAGGATGCCGTAAAGGAAATTACCGATCAATATACAGAAGAAACGGGGATCGATGTGGAGATGGTTCCTGTAGATATGTTGGAACAAGTTGAAAAATTGGATGTCGAGGGACCAGCAGGTAATGGACCGGATATTATTTTCCAACCACATGATCGAATCGGTGACCTTGTCTTACGTGGACTTGTCGATCCAATTAACTTTGGGGATAAGGAAGTAGATTACACAGATACAGCACTAGAAGCCGTTCAATATGATGGGGATTATTGGGGATATCCAGCTGTGATTGAAACGTACGCCATGTATTATAATAAGAGTTTAGTTGAGGAAGCACCAGAAACGATGGAAGATATTATGGCAATTGCTGAAAAGGATACAGATGAAAGCAATGATGAATATGGATTCTTGATGGAGGCTGCTAATTTTTACTTCACTTATCCATTCTTCTCCGGATATGGTGCCTATGTATTTGATCAAGAAGATGGAAATTATAATATTGAAGATATCGGGCTTGCTAATGAAGGCGCTATCAAAGGTGGGGAGCTCGTAAAAGAATGGTTTGATGAAGATTATATACCACAAGATTTAACACCTGATATAATGAATGGATTATTTAGTGAAGGAAAAGTCTCTACCGTGTTAAACGGTCCCTGGATGGTTCGCGAGTATACAGATGGAATTGGTGATGATTTAGGCGTTGTACCACTTCCACTATTGGAAAATGGGGAACATCCAAAATCGTTCGTCGGAGTGAAGTCGTACATGCTCTCCTATTATTCTGAAGACAAAGAGTGGTCAGAAGATTTGATGGCTTATCTAACAAACTATGATAACTCGATGACTTATTATGATGTTGCAGGTGAAATACCAGCCCGTGATGACGCGATGGAAGATCCAATCATTGCAGACGATCCCATCTTTTCCGCCTTCGCGGAGCAAACCCAATATGGGGAGCCCATGCCAAGTGTTCCGGCTATGCAACAAGTCTGGGATCCGATTAATGATGCATTAAATTTCATTTCTAAAGGTGAACCAGTTGATGAAGTATTAGTAGAAGCGGTTGATGCGATTCACGATCAAATCGAATCATCTGGAGCCACGGAGTAAAACATGATAGGGGAGCGATATGCTCCCTTATGACGTGATCAAATGAAATGTAGGAGGAAGTTGATATGGAGAACGAACAAACAAAGAGAAAAAAATGGCTGAGTCAACCGCGAAATAGAGCCACTTTGTTGTCCATCCTATTTCCGGGTCTTGGACAACTCTATAATCGTCGATTTATAAAAGGAATTTCCCTGTTCATCGTGTCGCTATCTTTTTTAGTGACGTTGTGGAATTATATTGATATCGGACTGTGGGGGATCGTTACCCTGGGGACAATATCGCAAGAACACCATTCAATTCAATTACTATTACAAGGACTTATCTCATTAATCGTACTTTCTTTTGGAATAGCGGTTTATCTATTTAATATTAAGGATGCACGAAGTGATGCTAGATTACGTGAAAAAGGTTATAAAAAACCGTCTTTACGTAAAGGAATAGCTGCATTTTATGATAATGGTTTTCCATATTTCATGATTTTACCTGGTCTGATTATGCTTGTATTTGTGGTTGTTTTACCGTTGTTATTTATGTTAACCATGGCCTTTACAGATTATAATCAATATAATGCGCCCCCACGTAATTTATTAAGTTGGGTAGGCTTTGATAATTTTAAAGCATTAACAAATGTAGGGATATGGAAAGATACGTTTATGAGTGTCTTTACATGGACGATTGTTTGGACGGTAGTGGCAACAACATTGCAAGTATTGCTTGGCTTTTTCTTAGCCTTATTAGTCAATGATAAACGGATTAAATTTAAGCGAACGATCCGTACCTTTCTTATTTTACCATGGGCCGTGCCCGCTTTTGTGTCTATCTTGATTTTCTCAGCGTTGTTTAATCCAACCTTTGGTGCCATCAATCGTGATATTTTAAGTCACTTTGACCTTATTATTCCCTGGCTATCCAATCCATTTTGGGCAAAAACAGCTTTAATTATGGTGCAGACATGGCTTGGGTTTCCTTTTGTATTTGCTTTATTTACAGGAGTGCTTCAGAGTGTGCCAGCAGATATGTATGAGGCAGCTGATGTGGACGGGGGAACAAGAAGGCAGAAATTGCGTCATATTACAGTTCCACATGTGCTCTATGCAACAGCACCACTATTAATTATGCAATATGCAGGTAATTTTAATAACTTTAATATAATCTATTTATTTAACGAGGGAAATCCAGCCGTACGAGGACAAAATGCGGGTGGAACCGATATTTTAATTTCATGGGTTTATAAATTAACATTTGAAACAAATAACTATAATATGGCCGCCGCTATTACAATCATTATGGGCTTGATTATATCTGTTTTCGCTTTTTTCCAATTTCGAAAGACATCAGCATTTAAAGATGAGGGGCGATATTAATGAAACCAAAAACAAAATCCAACATCGAAGTCATTTTAATTTACTTATTTTTCTTGCTGATGTTTATTATTATTGCTTATCCCTTGTTTTGGGCAGTTATGATGAGTTTGAATCCCGGAACGAACATGCTCGTTACCAATTTATTTCCTGAGAATCCGACATTTGCTCATTATAAATGGTTGTTTACGGATCCACGTAGCGATTATTTAATATGGTACAAAAACAGCTTATTCGTAGCCATTGCTAATGCTCTCGGTTCAATTGTGATCACCTCATTAATTGCATATGCGTTCTCGCGCTATAAATTTATTGGCCGTAAATATGGCTTGTATATGTTTTTATTATTACAAATGTTTCCTGCCTTAATGGGGATGGTCGCTCTCTATATTTTATTAAACGCTATTGGTTTAACGGATTCGTTATATGGGCTCTTACTTATTTACTTAGGTGGACAAATTCCGTTTAATGCTTGGCTTGTGAAGGGGTATTTCGATACGATTCCTAAAGAACTCGATGAAGCCGCAAAAATTGATGGGGCAGGGCATTTACGGGTGTTTTGGACGATTATGTTACCGTTAGCGAAACCAATTTTAGCAGTTGTTGCTTTGTTTAACTTCATGGCTCCTTTCATGGATTTTTTATTACCACGAATTGTCTTAACAAGTCCAGAGAACTTTACCCTTGCCCTGGGGCTGTTTAACTTTATCAATGATCAATTTTCTACAAACTTTACAAGATTTGCGGCCGGTGCGATCTTGATTGCGATTCCGATTTCGATCGTCTTTTTATTCTTGCAGCGTTACTTGATTTCAGGATTAACCGCAGGAGGTACGAAGGGATAGCCAACTTGTTGTAAGGTAAAAGCATGGTATAATAACGAAGAAGCATATACATCACGGTCATCATAAAAAAAGAGGGAAGAGGGTGAATGAATAATGGTCACAATTAAAGAAGTAGCAAAGTTGAGTGGTGTGTCACCCTCTACCGTTTCTAGAGTTATCGCTGACAATCCCAAAATAACCGTTAAGACAAAACGTAAAGTACGTAAGGCGATGAAAGAACTTGGTTATTATCCAAACAGCAGTGCACGTAATTTAGTGGCAAAATCAACAAACACGATTGGTGTTATTTTACCGGCATCAACAAATAAAACATTGCAAAATCCATTTTTTCCGGAAGTATTACGGGGGATTGGTGGGGTTATTCATCAAATGAAATATTCAATGCTCTTGTCTACTGGTGAGATGGAAGATGAAATTTATGAAGAAGTGGAGCGAATGGTATTTGGGAGTTATGTAGATGGCATCATTTTGCTCTATTCGCGTGTCAACGATCGAATTATGAACTTCTTACGCGAAGAAAATTTCCCCTTCGTTATGGTTGGAAAGCCGTATGATCACATTAGCGAAATTACGCATGTTGATAATGATAACTTTCGTGCAGGAGAAGAAATAACCGTCGATTTAATCGAAAAGGGTCATCAAAAAATTGCTTTCATTGGGGGTTCAAAGGATTTATTTGTGACACGGGATCGTGAGGCGGGGTATAAATCAGCAATGGAAGCGGCAGGACTTGATGTACCACATGCCTATCAAATTCATACAGAATTTCTCAGATCAGGTGGGCGGGACGCGGTCGAAGAGTTATTTTCCTTAGATATACCACCAACGGGAATTGTCGTCAGTGATGACTTTATGAGTTTAGGTGTATTGAGCATGCTGAAAGAATCAGGGTATCGAGTGCCGGAAGATATTTCACTCGTTAGTTTCAATAATGTGTACTTATCCGAGATCACAAGCCCTGCATTAACAACCGTTGATATTCAAATCTATGAGTTAGGCGCCCAGTCTGCGAAAGCACTCATTGAAAGGGCTAAAAATAAAACCGAACCAACAAAACGAATTATCATTCCCCATCAAATTATCCAACGAGATTCAGTTGCCAAACGAGGATAAGAAAGAAGCCAATATGGCTTCTTTTTTTGTTTGTATTCAAAAAACTTCACGTTTAATATCCGTCCGCTGAAACACCTACTCTATATCGCCGAATAAATGATCTGGTCTCGATAACTGGATTGTAATGGGTCATTGTACCTAAGTATAAAGGTCTGAGCCTATTTATAATGGGTAAAACAGATCTAAAGACTCTACCATCTATTCTTTTATTACGGTATAATCAATGTTAAATTGGAAGAAATTATGCGATCTAATCATTCAAAATGAAGTGGATTCATAATAGGTGAGGTGATGAAACATTGGACTTGGGGAGTATTAATTCAGAGCTTATGCAAATTCAGCACTCGGTTTTCTCTGCAAATCTGAATAGAGATGAAAAAAAGGAAGAATTAAAACGTTTACAAGAAGCGTTAAAGGAATTAGAAGGATGTGACACGGATTATTCCGAGAGTAAGGATCTCTGCTTGAAACCAGAGTTTACAACAAAGACGTTTCATGGAGAGGTTGCGACTGATGTAGAGGGTTTTAAAGAAGATGAACTACAAGTGAGTTACACTGGCATCTCAGACGAACAGCTTAGTAAAGCAAAAACGGAAATAAGCGATCAAATGGAAGTGATTGAGGAAGAGATTTCGAGTATGGGAGAGAATATAACCACCATGGAATCGAGACATACGAGTTTAATGGAAAAGAAAGAGCAGGTGAAAGATAAACAATGAGTAGCGAAATAAAAATAGAGTTTAGTCCGATCGAAAAGGCATTAATCGATTTGCGTACCTCTATAAATGCATTGGATACAACGCTTGCTGAGGAATTCGAAGAGGGAAATGAACTTGAAATGGTTGACGAATGTAATGAGATCAAAACATACTATGATGAATTGTTTGCTTCATATGAGGCTTTGCTAATCCATAATATAGAATCGACAGATGATGCGGTGGAAACAATTCAAGAAAT
>Ga0209487_1000605_pt1 | contig 32265 bp, 27 predicted proteins | sample Poulit2012_FD_187524 | JGI IMG/M metagenome (GOLD analysis project Ga0209487, IMG submission 187524) | Agricultural soil microbial communities from Georgia to study Nitrogen management - Poultry litter 2012 (SPAdes) (version 2) | ecosystem: Environmental > Terrestrial > Soil > Agricultural land...
ATTTTTTCTGCTATTTTTATCACCAACTGCAATACAGCAATGAGCGAAGCAATCGATCTTTCTGGTCACACCCCCATGATGCAACAGTATCTACGCCTCAAACAGCAGGCGCCCACATCTTTGCTGTTTTATCGCATGGGGGATTTCTACGAGCTTTTTTATGAAGATGCAGAAAAAGGGGCCCGGCTACTTAATCTAACCCTTACTCAGCGTGGGCAATCAGCGGGGGAGCCTGTGCCTATGGCAGGCGTGCCCTTTCATGCCGTAGAGGGCTATTTGGCTCGGTTAGTGGCCATGGGCGAGTCCATCGCTTTATGCGAGCAGATTGGCGACCCTGCTACGAGTCGTGGCCCGGTCGAAAGAAAGATCGTGCGCTTTATTACCCCAGGCACCCTCACAGACGAGGCCCTACTGCCACAACGGGCTGACAAAAGCATTGCCGCCCTCTATCAGCACAGCCAACGCGGCCAAACCCGTTATGGCTTGGCTTGGATGAACCTAGCCAGCGGTCGCTTTACGGTCGAGCAGTGCGAGCCCGATATGCTCGATGCCCTGCTTAGCCGCATCGAGCCAGCCGAGCTATTGCATGCTGACAGTCAATCTTTTACTAATTTATTACCCAATATTACGCACTCGAGCAGCCCCGATTGGCATTTCGAGCTAGATAGTGCCCGGCATTACTTGCTTGAGCATTTTCGTATCGATACCCTAGCCGCCTTTGGTATTGACAAGCTCTCACTCGCTATCTCGGCGGCTGGGGCGTTATTACGTTATGTTGCCGAAACCCAATCGCAGCAACTCAATCACATACAAAGTATTCAGCAAGAGCAAAGCGCAGAGTTTGTCATTCTTGATAGTCTGACGCGTACGAATCTCGAGCTTACCCGCACCCTTAGCGGTGAAGAGCAGCCCACTTTATTTTCTGTAATTGATCACTGCAGCACCCCGATGGGGGCCCGCCTATTGCGCCGCTGGGTACACCACCCATTACGTGACAATGCCCCTATCAAAGAAAGGCAAGAGCGCATACAAAACCTCATCAACCCAAGTACTGATCTGCAGCCGGCGGCATTTAGTCTGCACGATTTACAAGGCGAGCTTAAAAACTTTCCTGATATCGAGCGCATTGCCACGCGTATGGCGCTGTGCACTGCCCGCCCGCGCGAGCTAAGTAGCCTGCGTCAAGCTCTGGCTGTATTACCCACCCTACGAGAGCAGCTCGAGGCGCATTTTGAGCCCAGCCTATTTAAAGGCCTTGCCACCGACCTTGATGTGGGGCCTGAGCTTTATGAGCTGTTGTGCCAAGCGCTGGCCGAGCAGCCTGCCGTTATGGTGCGCGAGGGCAGCGTCATCGCCGATGGCTATGATGAGCAGCTCGATGAGTTGCGCCAGCTAGCCCAAGACAGTGGGGCCTTTATTGCGCGACTAGAAAAACAAGAGCGCGCGCGCACCGGCATACAAAATCTCAAGGTAGAGTACAACCGCGTGCATGGCTTTTTTATAGAAGTCAGCCGGAGCCAAACCCACCTTGTGCCCACCGAGTATCAGCGTCGACAGACACTTAAAAATGTCGAGCGTTACATTATTGCCGAGCTCAAAGAATGGGAAGACAAGGTGCTATCAGCCCAAGAGCGCAGCCTAAGCCGCGAAAGAAAGCTCTACGACGAGCTCTTGCAAAAGCTGCAGCCCTCGGTCAATGCCGTTGCCCAGGCTGCCCAAGCCTTGGCCGAGCTTGATGCACTGTGCTCACTTGCCTACCATGCGCAAAAAAATAATTGGGTGCGCCCCGAGCTTAGCAAGCTGCCCGAGATTGATATCGTGCAAGGCCGCCACCCTGTTGTCGAGCACACCATCGAGCCCTTTATACCCAATGACTGCAGCATGCACCACGAGCGTCGGCTATTGCTCATAACGGGGCCCAATATGGGGGGTAAATCTACCTATATGCGCCAGACTGCCCTAATTGTGTTGCTTGCGCGCATGGGCAGCTATGTACCCGCCCAACAGGCTACCATCGGCCCTATTGATCGTATTTTTACCCGCATTGGCGCTGCCGATGATTTAGCCGGAGGCCGTTCGACCTTTATGGTCGAGATGACCGAAACAGCAGCCATCTTGGCCGCTGCCAGCCCTTATAGTCTGGTCTTGATGGATGAGGTTGGGCGCGGTACCTCTACCTATGATGGCATGGCCTTGGCTTGGGCCATTGCAACGCGGCTAATCGAACACAACCAAAGTCTTAGCCTTTTTGCCACCCATTATTTTGAGCTCACCCGCCTAGCCGAACACTTTGCCCAAGCTTTTAATGTGCATTTGGCTGCCGCCGAAACCCCCAAAGGGGTGGTTTTTTTACACGAGGTGCGCAAAGGGCCAGCCAGCCGCAGCTACGGCATACAAGTCGCCCAACGGGCAGGCATACCCGCAGCGGTTATCCGCCAGGCTACGCGCGAATTACTAAAACTTGAGGCCCAGCAGGAATCCATCCCCCAACTTGATCTTTTTGGGGCCCAACAAAATGACTTGGCTGATGAAGATTTGCTTGAAAGTGCTCAGATTGAGGGCGAACTACCTATAAGCCACGCAAGCAATGAAGAACATGGGGGTGATGGGGAAGAGGCTGAGCATGGGAGCGAACAAGAGGCGCCCAACGCCGCCCAGCAAGAGACCCTACAAACCCTGCAAGAGCTAAGCCTCGATGAGATGACCCCACGCGAGGCCCTAGCCCTGCTTTATGAGCTGCAAAAAAAGGCCAGTACCACCCCGCAACCCGATTGCCCAAATTAAGGCCATTGATTACAAGCCCATGTGCTGCCTTAGGACATGGATAATGCGTCTGGCCGTGTCGGTTTGCTGTATCTCGCCCTCGGCATTGAGCACCTGCACGATAGACTGACCACCTTGCTCGCGTACCCGTATACGGAACTCCTCGGGTACAGAGGTATCACGCCCACCAAACAAACGCCCGAGGATGTTTTGCTGCTCGATCTTGACGCCGGTATCGGCATCGAGATAACGCACAAAAAACTCGCCCGTGCTGCGGTCGCGATCATCAACAGAAAACCCTGCTGAGTCAATGGCCAAGCCCACCCGACGCCAAGCGCGATCAAAGGGCTCGCCAAGGGTCATATAGGCCTCGCCCTCGTGCTCTTGTACTTGCACCTCGGGGCGGCGCTGCTGCTCTTCGGCAGCCTTGACGCGCTCGCTAGCGCTGTACTGATCAGTGCCTAAGAACACCATCAGGCGTGCCAGCATTGCGGCATTAAGACCGGGGTCCTCTTGGCCAAACACCCACTTAAAGGTGGTACCGTCTTGGGTGGGTGTCTCTTCCATATGTTGGTGGCTGATAAAGATCTCGGTCTTGTCGCCCACCCGCTCTAAACGCGTGCGGAAGCGCTCGCGCTCACCGCTATCGAATACCTGATCAATAATGGTGCCCAAAGCACGGCGGATCCAGCCCTCGGGGATTTTAGCGCGGTTTTCAGCCCAATGGGTTTGTATGACACCTGCGCGGGGGTCCTCGGAATCAATAGTAAAGCCTTGCTGCCCCCAGAACTCGATAATGCGGGGGTAAAGCTCGTTGGGTGATTGATCAACCACTAGCCAACGCAGATCGCCATCGCGCATAACCTGTATGCCGTCTTGCTCGGGCAAAACCTCGCGATGCCCCTGTGTCGCACGCTGCTGCTCTTGGGTTGCAGCATAATGCGAAAAGGTAGTCACCCCCTCGGGGGCCCGATACTGGGCACTAGCATGGGCCTGAGTGAGATCGGGGGGAATACTAAGCGGATCGCCCCGCACCGTGCTTTTGTAATCAACACTCTCTTCGGAGCCGATCAACTCTTCGACGGTAGAACAACCCGCCACTAGGCTCACCCCCAGTGCAAAAACTAAAGGGGTGAGTCGAACACTGAATTTGTGCTTAGTCATGCCAGTAATCCTACCTCGCGAAGCGCTTGGCCTTCGGAGCCAATCAACTCTTCGACGGTAGAACAACCCGCCACTAGGCTCACCCCCAGTGCAAAAACTAAAGGGGTGAGTCGAACACTGAATTTGTGCTTAGTCATGCCAGTAATCCTACCTCGCGAAGCGCTTGGCGCAAAGGCTCGTGAAACTGCTCGCTTAAAGGGGTCATGGGTAAACGGTAGCCTAATTGTATGCGCCCCATCTCGGCTAAGGCCCATTTGACTGGAATTGGGTTTGCCTCGACAAACAATAGACGGTTTAGATCGGCCAACATACCGTTGTATTTGCGTACCTTGGGCAAGTCGCCATCTAGGGCAGCCTGACAAAGCGCACCCATTAGCTTGGGGGCCACATTGGCAGTAACCGAAATATTGCCCTGCCCACCTAACAACATCAGGGCAGCGGCAGTGGGGTCATCGCCACTAATCACCATAAAAGACTCGGGCAGGTCGCGCAGCAATGCACCCAAACGGGCGATATCGCCGGTGGCCTCTTTGGTACCAATAATGCCAGGCACCTGCGCCAAACGTAATACCGTCTCGTTAGACATGTCGGCTACGGTGCGGCCAGGCACATTGTATAACAAGGTTGGCAAAGGTACGGTCTCGACAATTTTTTTAAAATGCTGGTATAACCCCTCTTGGGTGGGGCGGTTGTAATACGGCACTACCGACAACCCCGCCTCGGCGCCAACATCATAAGCATGCTGCGCAAGCTGTATGGCCTCGGCAGTCGAGTTGCCCCCTACCCCTGCGATAACGGGTATGCGTTTATTGGCATGTTTGACCGCCACCTCGATGACCTCGGCGTGCTCGTCCATATCGACGGTGGGTGACTCGCCCGATGTACCCACCACTACTATAGCTTTAGTGCCCTCTTGGATATGCCAGTCTATTAGTTTTTTATAAGAATCGAAATCTAATGTGCCATCGGCAAACATGGGCGTAACAAGGGCAACCATGCTGCCCTCGAAATAAGGGGTTGCAGTATCCGAAGTAGCCATTTTTTAATAGTCTCCTAAGACAAACCTATGCAAAAAGGGTGTAAGCATCAGTTTAACGGATTCATTTCAAAAGTCATAAAAAGAAGCCAAAAAACTCGTAAAAAAACCAAATTATTGGTTGTAGTACCCGCCATAAGACCCCACTAAAGAGTAAGAGCAGTAAAATGAGCATCCCGTAGGGCTCGATACGCGCATAAGGGGCCGCCCATTTGGGGGGCAATAAACTATAGGTAATGCGCCCACCATCTAAGGGGGGCAAGGGCAATAAATTAAATACCATCAAAATAATATTGATTTGAATGCCGGCCACGGCCATCTGCCCCCAAAAGCCACTGGCGGGCAGACCAAATACTACTATGCCTTTGAGTAAGAATGTCCACCCCAAAGCCATTAAAAAGTTTGCTGCGGGCCCGGCTAAAGCCACCCACAAAATGTCTTGTTTGGGTCGCCTAAGCCGCGACCAATTAACGGGTACGGGCTTGGCCCAGCCAAAAATAAAGCCCGCGCCCCCCATGAGCTTGGCGCTAAGTAGTAAAAACACCGGCACTGCAATCGTACCGATTGGGTCAATATGACGAATGGGGTTAAGACTGATGCGACCAGCCAAATAAGCGGTGGGGTCACCAAAATAACGGGCCACATAGCCGTGTGCTGCCTCGTGCAAAGTAATTGCAAACAAAACCGGTATAGCAATTACAGTGATGGTCTGGATAATGGAGTCCATACAGTATTAGAACAACCTAAAAACGCAAAAAACTAAGTCAACACGACCTAACTAAGCAATGCAATTTTGGCACTGATGCCAATCTTGCCGATGCAGATCATCCAATGATGCAGTTCTCAAAATGTTGAACCTTAATTGGTGAGCTAAAAATGGCATAGGTCTTAGATGTTGATGATGATCTTTAAATGACGCAGGCCCTTTAAATGCTGAATTTCAAATGATGTGGGTCTTAAAAATGTATTAGCTAAAAATAAATATACGCCCATTTATGGAAAACTAAATGGGCGTATGACAGGCTTAGTTTTCTATATGCTGTGCAGTGTGTCAAACCCTAGCATGGGTAGTCAGTACTGCCAAGCACACAGTTTACTCTAAACCAATACTTTGTGGGTCGCCTTGACCACGTCTCAGCACAGAGGGGGGCTCGGTCGTTAAATCAATCACCGTGGTGGGCTCTAAGGGGCAAGGCCCCCCATCGATCACCGCGGCCACCCGCCCCTTATAAAGGGTGGTAATGCGCTCGGCATTGTTAAGTGGCTCATCCTCGCCCTCGGGCACCAAGGTGGTTGATAACAAAGGAGTCTCGGCATGCTCGATCAAAGATTGCAAAATCGGGTTTTGCGGCACCCGTATACCAATGGTTTTACGGGCCGGATGCGATACCCTACGCGGTACTTGGCGGGTGGCCTCGAGTATAAATGTCCAGGGGCCGGGGGTCGCCATCCTGAGCAGCCTATATTGCACATTGTCGACTTTAGCAAAATGACTAATTTCGGCTAAATCACGACACAATAAAGTCAGATGGTGTCTTTCATCTAAGCCCCGTAGACGACGCAAGGCCTCGGCGGCGGCGCGATCATCTAAACGAGCGACAAAGGCATAGCTAGAATCTGTAGGGGTAGCAACCACCTGCCCATCTGCTATCATCTGAGCGGCCTGCGAAATCAAACGCTGTTGCGGGTTTTCAGGGTGCACAACAAATAACTGCGTCATATCTGCTCCTTATTCATGATAATCATAGAGCGAACCTCTGTACTGCTAGCTTAGCAAAAACAAAGGGGGTGCATATTGCTTTATTTTGTGTTATAGTACTTTTTCTTTGGTGGTTGATACCACAAGATAACGGTGACTGTAGCTCAGTTGGTAGAGCCCCGGATTGTGATTCCGGTCGTCGTGGGTTCGAGTCCCATCAGTCACCCCAAATTGCCCTTGGTCTTTGGCCTTGGGCTTTTTTTTTGCCTTATTATTGCAGTGCGGCTTACAGCTAAGGCAGCTTGCTGCTAGACTAATAGCTATCTATCACACTCCCTTTGTATTTACAGTCTATATCTAGACCTGATTTTGTGACTGCACCACCCAAATATGAACCTTGATTTGCACGAGCTTCACCTATTCTTTCAAGATTATTGGCCGCATATCGCTGCTGTTTTAGGTATTTTGCTGGGGGTCACCGCAGCCATACATGCCGCAATGTCTAAAAATGACGTGCGCGCGGCCATTAGTTGGGTGGGGGTCATTATTATGTCGCCCCTATTAGGCCCAATACTTTATTTTGTTGCCGGCATTAATCGCATCCGCAAGACCCAAATCAGCGAGGAGCGCGACAAACAATTTAAGGCCTTTACCCACCAAAACTCACCCCCCGTATCTGAGCTGGCGCAAAATATGGGCCCGCAGTTTGAGCCTTTGCATATATTGGGCGATCGGATTAGTCATTTTCAGCTACGTGACGGCAACCATATCGAGCTTTTAGATGGTGGGGACGAGGCCTACCCGCAAATGCTGCAGGCCATCAAAACAGCCCAAAAAAGCATCGCCCTACAAACCTATATTTTTGATAATGACCCTATTGGGCGGCAGTTTGTAGAGGCCCTAAAAGAGGCCCACGAGCGCGGGGTAAAGATTCGGGTGCTCATCGATGCGGTGGGCTCACGCTACTCGCGCCCGCCCGTTATACGCCTGCTGCGCAAGTACAAAATACCCAGTGCCCTGTTTCTGACCAACCCATTTGGCATACGCATGCCTTATGCCAACCTACGCAGCCACCGCAAGGTACTCATCGTGGATGGGGTTATCGGCTTTACGGGGGGCATGAATATTCGTGCGGGCTTTTGTAGCGCCTACACTGACGGCAACCCCGCTCATGACACCCACTTCAAGGTACAAGGGCCCATCGTCGCCCAAATACTGTCGGCTTTTGCCCACGACTGGGCCTTTACCACCAAAGAAGACCTCAAACAAGAGGACTGGTTTTTACCCAACCCACCGCCCCCACCCCAGCCCCACGTGCCAGCACGCTGCATACGTTCGGGGCCTGACCGCTTTTTAGCCAGCACCCACAATATGCTGCTAGGCGCCTTTGCGGTTGCCAGAAGGCATATACGCATACAGTCACCCTATTTTTTACCTGATCTAGTCCTGATTGGCGCGCTAAACACGGCAGCCCGTCGCGGCGTACAAGTCGATATAGTCATACCCAAAAGAAACAACCTGCGCCTCGTTAACTACGCCATGACCTCGCAGCTTGATCAGATCATTTGCAGCGGCTGTCGTGTCTGGCGTGCCACAGGCAGCTTTAACCACTCAAAACTGCTCACCATCGATGGCGCCTGGAGTTATGTCGGCTCATCAAATATGGACCCACGCAGCCTAAGACTTAACTTTGAGCTCGATATCGAGGTCTATAGCCATAGCCTAGCCAAACAAATAGAAACCCAAATCGACAGAGAAATCGAGCAGGCCGAACCCGTCACGCTCGAGGGCCTCGAGGCCATACCTTTTAGAAAAAAACTACGCAACCGTATTATTTGGCTGGCAAGCCCTTATTTATAAGCCGCACAGCCCACACAGCCCTTAGGGCTAACACTTTATGAGGCTGGGCGGTGCTTCGGTGCTCCAGGACACACACTTTATGAGGAGGCTGAGCGAATGGTGCTTCAGTGCTTCAGGGCAAGCCCTTTATGAGACTGGGCGAATGGTGCTTTAGCGCAGGCACTTTATGACTTTGACTTTATGAGACAGGAAGGATGCGCAGCTGCTGTGCTGTGCGTGACAGGGCCTGCAAACCGATGCAAACCACGTGTAGGGGGCAAAGCATGCACCCTTTATAGAATACAAAAGCGGCTATTTTAGACACAAAAAAAAGACCCCACACGAACACGAGGTCTGACACGAGCCTAATAAAGCCTAACGAGCTCTGCAAATATTATTTAGTCTATAAATGCCGGCAAATACCGACGTTAATACCCGCTTAAATGCTGGCGCGCCCGGCAGGATTCGAACCTGCGACCGACTGCTTAGAAGGCAGTTGCTCTATCCAGCTGAGCTACGGGCACTAATAAAAAGTAAGCAACCATTATATACCATATACAGCTGCGATTGCTAGCATCTGTGGCCGAAACACTGCCAGCCAGCGCCATCGACATCGCCAACTACAGCCTTGTCGCTTACCAATAAATCTTGCGCCGCCTATCCTCTAGTTTGGTGGCTGCCTTTTGATAAAAACGCAACAAATGGTTTGAGCGAATAATGCTCACCCGCGGTAAGGCAAAAATATTGTCATCAGTGCGGGCCAGCCCCTTGTGTGTGGCTACTGCACTACGATAGCCGCTGTCTTTGACGGCCTGTATGGCCTTATCGTCAATATCGCCAAAAGGATAACAAAAGCTATCAACGGTCTCGCCCAAAAGACCCTCGAGATAATGCTTTGACTCTTGTAATTGTTGTAGTTGCTCATCGCGGGAAAGCTGCGACAAATAAACATGGTCAACCGTATGCGAGCCAATCTCGTGGCCATCGCCGCGCCAGTGCAAGATCTCGTCAGCTGTCATCAGCTGGGCCTCGAGACTGCCCTTTGCGAGCATCCACTCGTTGATGCCACCAACTAGGTTGGTAACAATAAAATTGGTAGCAGTAAAGCCCAGCTGATTGAGTATGGGCCGAGCATTGAGGTAAACATTTTGGTAGCCATCATCAAAGGTGATGATAAATACCTTGCCCTGTTTTTCGCCACGTATATAGGGCAGGCCCTCGCCCAAGGAAAGCCCTTGGTAGCCCAGACGTTTGAGCAAAATCATTTGGCTGGCAAAACGCCGCGGGTGCACAGTAGCACCACGCAAATACGCGCCCCTTGGTGCGGGCTGCCCAATTTGATGGTACATCAAGATGGGTATCATTTTTATTCCACAAAAAAAGGCCTATGCGTATGCATAAGCCTTAAATTTGGTCGGGGCGGCGGGATTCGAACTCGCGACCCTCTGGTCCCAAACCAGATGCGCTACCAGGCTGCGCTACGCCCCGAAAAAAACTAATATAGCATAAAACAAAATAAAAAGGCAAGCCTTGGCATTTGCACCCGCCAAAACAAAATTAAATAACCCGCTTAATTGATATTAAGGGGCCACACTAGCGGCTAATTGGTTGCTGCGTTGCAAGGCCTGTGCGATGAAGCCACTGTCTTTCATCTCAGCGATAAAGTCCTCGAGGTACTGCTGCGCAGTCTTGCGGCCTTTGGGTACCGCCATCGCCTGCTTGATGCTGGTAAAGCTATCAGGCAACACGCGATAGCCTGGGTGCTCGGCGGCGTAGCTTTCTAGAGGCTGGCGCACGCCCGCGGCGCAGTCGGCCTGACCTTCAACAAAAACCTTGATCGCATCGGCTGATGTGGCCGCCCGCACCAAAGTCGCCTGCTGCATATGACGCGATAAAAACAAGTCATAGGCCGCGCCCTTGCCCACCGCAATACGCAGATTGGGTTGATCAAACTCATCTACAGATTGCCAAGGCGCATCGTCATGCACCATATAGGTGCCCTCAATCAGCACATAGGGGGCGGTGAAATCAACCTCCTCGGCACGACGCGGGTCGATGGCCATAAAGGCGAGATCCCAAATGCCGTCACCCACTGCCTCAAAGACCTTGCCCGCCGCATCAAAACTAATAAAACGGGTTTCTAAGCCCAGTCGTTTGGCTAACTCGCGCGCCAAGTCAGCCGAAACCCCTTGGGGCTCGACCTTATGGGGGTGGCGCTGGGCCAACACAGGGTTGCCATAATTAATGGCGACACGCAGCGTGCCGGTTGGGGCCAAATCATTGATGACTGTGTCAATATCATGCATAGACTGCTCCTTTATAACCAAAGCGTTATGACTGAATAGGCAATATGTTGTATAGCGAGACGACACATTGCACTTTATGGTGTTGCTTTGCGCTCTGTGGCATTGTTTTGCGCTGTGATGACGATACGTTACGTTGCATAGCATTGCGCCGCGTTGCTTTGCGCAAAGCATTTTAGCCAAAACGACCGGTGATGTATTCCTCTGTCTCTTTGCGACTAGGGTTAACAAAAATTTGGTCAGTTTTATCAAACTCTATTAACTCACCCATGTACATATAGGCCGTGTAGTCAGAGCATCGTGCGGCCTGCTGCATATTGTGGGTGACAATGACCACAGTGTAATCGCTTTTAAGCTCGGCAATCAGCTCTTCGATTTTGGCGGTCGAGATGGGGTCTAGGGCCGAGCAAGGCTCATCGAGCAAGATCACCTCGGGTTTAATCGCCACCCCACGGGCGATGCATAAACGCTGCTGCTGCCCACCCGATAAGCCATGCCCACTTTGGTGCAACTTGTCTTTGACCTCATTCCATAAGGCGGCTTTGGTTAGGGCCCACTCGACGCGCTCATCCATCTCGCCCTTGCTGAGGCGCTCGAATAAGCGCACCCCAAAGGCGATATTGTCATAAATGCTCATTGGGAAGGGGGTCGGCTTTTGAAACACCATCCCTACCTTGGCCCGTATCAATGAGATATCAAGCTTAGAGGTGAGTAAATCCTCGCCATCAAGCAGTATTTGCCCCTCGGCGCGCTGCCCCGGATAGAGCTCAAACATGCGATTAAAGGTGCGCAACAAGGTAGATTTACCACAACCCGAGGGCCCAATAAAGGCAGTAACCTTATTTTCCTTGATAGACATATTAATATCTTTCAAGGCATGAAATTGACCGTAATAAAAGTTTAGATCTTTGACTTCTATTTTGGTGGCTGAACCATTATTAGCATGCATCATCAAAGTAAGCAGTCCTTAATTATTTGTCTCTAAATAGCGCCCGCGCAGCGATGTTAATCAGTAACACAAACAAGGTTATCAGCGCGGCGCCTGCCCAAGCCAAATGATTCCAATCCTTAAATGGGCTGGCTGCAAATTGAAAGATCACCACAGGCAGGTTGGCCATGGGCTCGCTCATATTGAGGGTCAAAAACTGATTGTTGAGGGCCGTAAATAATAAGGGCGCGGTCTCGCCAGCGATGCGTGCCACCGCCAACAAGGCCCCAGTGATGATGCCCGAACGGGCGGCCCGATAACAGATCATTGTCACTATACGCCACTGTGGGCAGCCTAAAGCGGCTGCGGCCTCGCGTAGGCTATTAGGCACCAGCTGCAACATATTGTCAGTTGAGCGGACCACCACAGGGATAACAATAATCGCCAAGGCAAAGGCCCCTGCCCAACCAGAGTAATGCCCAACCTGGGCCACATAAACCGTATAAATAAACAACCCAATCACTATAGAGGGCGCAGAAAGCAGCACATCATTTAAAAAACGGGTAGTGGGTGCCAGCCAGCCACGACTGCCGTACTCGGCCAAATAGGTGCCTGCTAAAATGCCGATGGGGGTGCCCAGCAAAGTACCCACCCCTGACATCATCAGGCTGCCCAAAATAGCATTTAACAGCCCCCCACTGCCCCCTGGCGGCGGCGTGGGTTGGGTAAATAAAGCCCAGGAAAAGGCCACTGCCCCTTTGTACAACAAAGTAAAAATAATCCAAAACAGCCAAAACAACCCAAAGAAAACAGCCCCAGCAGCCACCATCAACATAATTTTATTGATGCGTTGCCGACGCCTATAAATGGGGTTAGTCAGTTGGATGGTGTGCGTTTGTGTCGTGTGCATAAATCTCTTGAACCGAAATTTTCAGTCAGATTTCTAAAACTAAACTTTTTAAGCTGCGGTGCCGTCCTTTCTGGCCATACGCAAAACCAACAGCTTGGACAAGGCCAAAACAATAGCGGTAATCAAAAACAAGATTAAGCCCAGCTCGAGCAAGGCGGCCTTTTGTAAACCGCCCGCCTCGTTAAACTCATTAGCAAGGGCTGAGGCGATTGAATTTGAGGGGGAAAAGATAGACTGCGGCAGCTGAAAGGCATTACCAATCACAAAGGTTACGGCCATGGTTTCACCCAAAGCGCGGCCTAGGCCCAGCATAATGCTACCTATGACCCCATTACGCGTAAAGGGTAATACCACTTTCCACATAACCTCCCACGTGGTGCCGCCCAAGCCGTAGGCTGACTCTTTGAGCATCGGCGGCACCGCGGCGAAAACATCGCGCATCACAGCGGTGATAAAGGGGGTAATCATGATGGATAAAATCAGCCCCGCGGTAAATAGGCCAATACCAAAGGGCGGGCCAGCAAAAACCGCATCGAGCACGGGTATTGAGGCGGACCAGTCGATGATATAGGGCTGTATATAGCGCTGGAAAAGGGGCACAAAAACAAATAGCCCCCACATGCCATAAATAATAGAAGGTATGGCAGCGAGCATTTCTATAGCGATACCCAATGGGCGGCGCAACCACTCGGGTGAGAGCTCGGTCAAAAACATAGCAATACCAAAAGAGGCGGGTATAGCAATGACGAGGGCGATGGCCGAGGTCAGCAACGTACCCACCACGGGCACCAAGGCCCCGTACTCGTGCCTAACGGGGTCCCACTCGTTGGTCCATAAAAAAGGCAGACCAAAAGCGACAATGGCATCACGGCTTTCGTATAACAAAGCACCAATGATGACGAACAAGAGCAAAAATACAAAAAAGGCAAAAGCGCGGGTGATGTTTTTAAACAAAAAATCTAAAAACGCATTTTGATTAGGGTTCATTTTGCTCCCCATTACTATCGGCCAAAGGCCAAATCGCTTGCCCTTGACTGTCAGTTATCTCATTGGCCCAAAGGGTATAAATCTGGCGTACCAGCTCTTGGGGTAAAGGCACATAATGCAACTCGTGGGCAATTGCGCTGCCTTGGCTAAACACCCAATGAAAGAACTCAAACACTGCTTGAGCCTGGGGCAGGTGCTTTTGCTGTTTTTTTAACAAAATAAAAGAGGCTGCTGTAATGGGCCAAGAATCAGCACCCCCTACATTGGTAAGTACCACCCCAAAACCTGGGGTCTGTGCCCAGTTGGCCTCGCGCGCGGCGGCACTAAAACTCTGCTCGTTGGGGGCAACAAACTGCCCCGCTTGGTTTTGTAATTGGGCCCAGGCTAGTTGATTTTGTACCGCATAGGCATACTCTAAATAACCAATAGCGTTATCGAGCTGCCGCACATAGGCGGCCACCCCCTCGTTACCCTTGCCCCCTTGGCCAGTTGGCCACCTAACGGCCTTGCCCACGCCAACCTGCTCGGCCCAAGCCGGAGATACCTTGGCCAAATAGTCTGACCAGTTAAAGGTGGTGCCCGAGCCATCTGAACGATGCACCACCACTATAGACTGGGCAGGCAGCTGTAAATGGGGGTTTAAGGACTGTATGGCGGGGTCATCCCAACGGGTAATTTGACCTAAATAAATGTCGGCCAAGATGGGCCCAGTGAGCCGGAGATCGCCGGCTTTGACCCCTTTGATATTAACCACCGGAACAATGCCGCCTATCACCGCTGGAAACTGCACCAACTGCTCGGTAGCTAGGGCCTGTGCCGACATCGGGTCATCAGAGGCACCAAAAGCAACCGTACCCACTATGATTTGCTGCTGCCCCCCACCCGAGCCTATAGATTGATAGTTGACCTGTTTACCGGTCAGTTGATGATATTTGGCAGCCCATTTGGCATAAACGGGGTACGGCAAAGACGCCCCCGCACCGGTAATATTAGTAGCCATGGCTGAGCCTAAAAGCAAGGCCAAACCAAAAAACGCTAACCATGCTATGGCCAACCGACTAAGCAGGGCGCGCAGGCCATAAATAAAATTTTTGCTAATCATATACTCCAAGCGCCTATTGCAATACTCGGCGCATCAACAAGGTATATGATCAGCATAAAAAACTAATATGACATCAGTATGACAACTTAAAAGAAATCTCGGCCCTGTTAAATAAAAAGCGCCCTTATTCTAGAGACCAAAATGCTTTTTATAACGCTCATCAAGATAGTGGAGATCGAGCAAGATGGGGAAGTCGGCAGTGTTAAAGTCAGGATCCCAAGCGGGGGCACCGCAGATGCCGGCGCCTAAATTAAGATACCCCTTGATCAAGGGGGGTACACGTGCGGGCAAGGTGCTGTTGAGTTTTTCTACTGGGTAACGATGGATGGGCTCGAGCTTGGGTAGATGTGGGTTTTGGGCCATGCTTTTTTGGGCATGCCGCCATACCTCGGCAGCAGTCACGCCGTCATCACGCAGGCTAACACTGGCACAACCTAATAAATATCTATAGCCACCAGCACGCATAATTGCAGCAATGCCCGACCACAAAAGCATGATCACGCGCCCAGTGCGATAATTGGCATGTATGCACGAGCGCCCAACCTCGACCAACTTGGGCCGCATCGCTGCCAAAGGGGCAAGATCGAACTCTTGCTCAGAGTAGTAGCCTTGGGCAGCAATAGCGTTTTCGGGGGTGAGCAAACGATAAGTGCCCACTACCTCGTCGGTGTTTTTGTCGACCACCATAAAATGCTCGCACCAGCTATCAAAATGGTCACTATCTAGCCCTTGCTCGGCATTGGGAAATACGGCATGCAACTCTTCGGTAAAAATGTCATAACGAAGGCGTTGCACGGCCTGTAAATCAGCCGCCGACGCAGCGAGACGCAATTGCAAGCCATCTTTGTCATCATCTTGCCAAAGCGCCTCGTTACGTAACTGATCGAAACGAGATGGTGCTAATTCAAGCATGGCATGAAACCCCTGTTTTTTCTGCTTTTGCATAGCTATTTTGCTTTTGCACAGCACAAGCTGTTGAGCGAATAACCTTATGAGCCCCTGTCCCCATATTACATTTTATTAGACGCTTCTAAAAGGGTGGTCATAGCGTTTTTAAGCTGCTCGTTATGCTTGGCCTCGACCATAATGCGTAACTTTGGCTCGGTACCTGATGGTCGGATCAATACCCGCCCTTGCTCGCCAAGCTCTTGCTCGACCTTTTCCTTGGCCTGTACCAAGGCCTTGTGCTCGGCCCAATCGCGGCCTTGTTCCCAGTGGATATTTTCCATATGTTGGGGATAGAGAGGCAAATCAGCAACTAACTCGGCAAGCGAGCAATTGTGGTGGCGCAAGGCAGTCAAAATCTGCAAAGCAGCAATAATACCGTCGCCCGTACTGTGATTATCTAAACATAGTAGGTGGCCCGAGCTCTCGCCACCGTAATTCCAACCACGTTGCTGCAACTGCTCGAGCACATAGCGATCGCCCACTTGTGCGCGCACAAACTGTACCCCAAGCTCGGTTAGACGTTGCTCGAGACCCAGATTAGACATGAGTGTGCCCACTACACCAGGTACCTTTTGGCCCAGCATTCTATCGCGCACAATCATGTATAGCAGCTCGTCACCATTATAAACTCGGCCTGCACGGTCAACCATGACCACCCTATCGGCATCGCCATCTAGAGCAATACCTAAATCAGCACTAAGCTTTTGCACCACCGAGAGTAAATGTTGCGGGTGCAGCGCCCCCACCCCCTCGTTAATATTAAAACCATTGGGGGCACAGCCCAGCTCGACCACCTCGGCCCCTAGCTCGCGAAACACATGTGGTGCGATGTGATAGGCCGCCCCATGCGCAGCGTCAACAACAATTTTAAAACCCGATAAATTTAAATCATTGGGGAAGGTGCTTTTACAGAACTCTATATAACGCCCCGCTGCATCGGTAATACGTGAAGCACGACCCAAGCGGTCAGACGACACACAACCCAGAGGCTGATCGAGGTAGTGCTCGATTTGCAGCTCGACCTCATCGGGCAATTTGGTGCCCTGGGCCGAGAAAAATTTGATGCCATTATCGTAATAAGGGTTGTGCGAGGCACTAATAACGATGCCTGCACTCAGACGCAAGGTGCGGGTCAAATAAGCCACCGCTGGCGTTGGTACGGGGCCTGCAAGCAGAACATCAACCCCAGCTGCCGACAGGCCCGCCTCGAGCGCTGACTCGAGCATATAGCCTGAAATACGCGTGTCTTTACCAATCACCACCGTTGGGCGCGCCGTAGCATGCTGCTTTTGCGCTAAAACCATGCCTGCGGCATAACCTAATTTGAGCGTGAACTCGGGGTTGATTCGGGGCCCACCTACCACACCACGGATGCCATCCGTGCCAAAATATTTTCTTGTCGTCATAGCTTTGAAGGTTGTTGTGTTGATAACCAAACTTTGAGCGCGTCGCTAGATTCTGCAACATCATGAACGCGCACTACTGATGCCCCACGCTCGAGGGCCAAAACCAACCCGGCAATACTACCTGCCAGCCGCTCATCGACGGTCCGACCCGTAACATGGCCAATCATGGACTTTCTCGATAAACCGATTAACCAGGGCAGATCGTCAATATTGAGCTGGGGAAAATCACGTAATAAAAAATAATTATCGGTAACGCTTTTGCCAAAACCCAAGCCAGGGTCAAGCATCATGCGTTGATCACCTACGCCTGCAGCCCGCAAATCGAGCACCCGTTGCAGCAAAAACGCGCGCACCTCGGCGTAAAGATCATCATAACGGGGGTGTTGTTGCATGGTGCGGGGCTCGCCTTGCATATGCATAATACAAAGCCCGCAGCGACTATTGGCAACGGCTGCCACAGCATCGGGGTCACGAAAACCACTAATATCATTAATGATATCGACCCCGACATCTAATACGGCCCGCATCACTTGGGGCTTGAAGGTATCAATAGACAAAGGCACCCCGAGCGGGCGCAACCCCTCTATCACTGGTAACAAGCGCTCGAGCTCAACAGCCAAAGAAACGGGCTGTGCCCCAGGGCGCGTTGACTCGGCACCAATATCAAGGATATCGGCCCCCTGTTGCAACAAAGCTTGCCCATGAGCGATGGCCTGATCGGCTGCTAAATAGCGTTGACCATCAGAAAAAGAATCAGGGGTAACATTAACGATACCCATTAATAACGGGCGCTCGAGTGATAGCTCGAAGCGCCCGCAAAGCCAGTAATTGTGCATGCACGGACTACTATTAGGGATTAGACAGGTGAGGTAGCAGGCTTGTCGTCTGCTGGTTTCTCGTCATCTGACTGTACCCCATCAGCAGGTGGGGTGCGATCACGGCCACCACTGTTATCAGAGTAGTCTTTGGGTGGACGCGGTGGGCGGCCTGCCATGATGTCATCGATTTGCTCGGCATCGATGGTCTCCCACTCGAGTAAGGCCTGTGCCATGGCCTCCATCTTGTCGCGGTTGTCCTCGATGAGCTCGCGTGCAATGCGATACTGATCATCGATGATGCGACGGATCTCGCGGTCAACCTTTTGCATGGTGTCTTCGGAAAGCGCCGTGCTCTTGCCAATGCTACGACCTAAAAAGACCTCGTCGTCATTTTCGGCATAGACCATGGGGCCCAAGCTATCGGTCATCCCGTAGCGGGTAACAATATCGCGTGCCAGCTGGGTGGCCCGCTCGAAATCGTTAGAGGCGCCGGTGGTCATTTGATTCATAAAGACCTCTTCGGCAATACGACCGCCAAACAAGACCGCGATCATGTTGAGCAAACGCTCTTTGTCCATACTGTAGCGATCGGTCTCGGGCAGCTGCATCGTCACCCCTAGAGCACGACCACGTGGAATGATAGTGACCTTGTGTACGGGGTCAGTCTTGGGCAGCATACGTGCCACAAGGGCGTGACCCGCCTCGTGGTAGGCAGTATTGCGGCGCTCTTCCTCGGGCATAATCAAGGAACGACGCTCGGCACCCATGATGATCTTGTCTTTGGCCTGCTCGAAGTCTTGCATATCGACCGTACGGCCATTGCGACGGGCTGCAAAAAGCGCTGCCTCGTTGACCAAGTTGGCCAAATCAGCACCTGAAAAGCCCGGTGTACCCCGCGCCAAAATATGAGCGTCGACATTAGTTGCCAACGGCACCTTGCGCATATGCACATGCAAGATCTGCTCGCGACCACGAATATCGGGCAAACCAACCACAACCTGACGGTCGAAACGCCCAGGACGCAGCAAAGCAGGGTCGAGCACATCGGGACGGTTAGTGGCAGCGATCACCAATACGCCCTGACCACTTTCGAAACCATCCATCTCGACCAGTAATTGGTTGAGTGTTTGCTCGCGCTCGTCGTTGCCGCCGCCCAAGCCAGCACCACGCTGACGCCCGACCGCATCGATCTCATCAATAAAGATAATGCAAGGGGCTTGCTTTTTGGCCTGCTCGAACATATCGCGTACACGCGCCGCACCCACCCCAACAAACATCTCGACAAAATCAGAACCCGAGATGGTAAAAAATGGGACCTTGGCCTCGCCGGCGATGGCACGGGCTAGTAATGTTTTACCGGTACCGGGTGGCCCAACCATAAGGGTGCCACGCGGAATACGACCACCCAAACGCTGGAAACGTGTGGGGTCGCGAAGGAAATCAACAAGCTCTTGGACGTCCTCTTTGGCCTCGTCACAACCGGCGACATCAGCAAAGGTGACCTTGTTGCTGTTTTCGTCAATCATGCGTGCCCGTGACTTGCCGAAGCTAAAGGCCCCGCCTTTGCCCCCGCCTTGCATTTGCCGCATGAAGAATATCCACACTGCAATAAGTAGCAGCATGGGGAACCATGAGATAAAGATACTGGTTAAAAATGAGGGCTCTTCGCGGGCCTTGCCAGAGACCTGCACCCCTGATTTAACGAGCTCGGGTACCATCCAGAGATCGCCTGGCGACGTGATGGTGTACGAGCGACCGCTCTCGGGCGTGACGTGCAAGGTGTCACCCTGAATATCAACCTTGGTGACCTTGCCCGCCCGGGCGTCATCCATAAACTGTGTATAGGTTACTGCATCAGTGGCTGCGGGACGCCCATCGAACTGCTTGAACACAGTGAAAAGCACCAACGCGATGACCATCCAGATAGCCACCTTGGAAAATGAGTTGTTCAACGCCAACCTCCTGCTATGTCTAACTTTGGCCTACACAGGCCTAAGTGCGTTATAACGTCATTCTACCTGAAATCTAAGATGACGTTTTGAATCTTTAGGGTTTAAGCTGACGAGCAACGAGATAAGTCTCGGCCGACTCGTCGCGTGAAGACTCTGGTTTACGCACTTGTACCCGCGCAAACTGCCTCTTGAAAGCCTCGACAATCTGCGCATAACCGCGACCATGAAAGGTCTTAACTATTAGAGCCCCATTAGGGCGTAAATGTTCCCGAGCAAAATCAAGGGCAAGCTCACATAAATGTTCGACCCGTGCGGCATCGGCTACGGCAACCCCTGATAGATTGGGGGCCATATCGGAAAGCACGAGATCAACCTTTTGCCCCTTTAATTGCTCTTCGAGCGCATCAAGTACCTCTTGCTCACGAAAATCGCCTAAAATGAAATCCACACCGTCGATGGGCTCCATAGGCAACATATCAAGGGCCACAATACGCCCATTAAGACGGCCATCGGGCTCGGCCAAACGCTCGCGCACCACTTGTGACCAGCTGCCCGGGGCAGCACCCAAGTCGACTACAATGTTACCTTTATGCAACAACCGCTCTTGGTCGAGTATTTCTATTAGCTTAAATGCAGCCCGAGCGCGATAGCCTTTTTGTTGCGCCTGACGCACAAAAGGGTCATTGACATGGCGCTGCATCCAAGCGCCCGAACCTTTTCTTTTACTCATAATTTTATCTATACCTATATGCCACAATTATCCATATCAACCGCCGAACGCAATCAATATCGTGCATTGGCACATCATTTAAAACCGGTGGTGCTAGTTGGCGACCAAGGCCTAACCGAGGCCGTGCTCAACGAGATTGAGACCCACCTGCATGCACATCAACTAATTAAAATACGCATTAACGAAGAGCAGCGCAGTGTGCGCAATGAGCAGTTGCAAACCATTTGCAGTCAGCTCGAGGCTGAGCCCATACACCACCTTGGTAAAACTCTGGTGATATATAGACGCAACCCTTTTAAGCCTGCACTGCTATCTAAAACCCCTGACAACGAGCTTCATAACCCGATGCGACGTGATCGTAACGAACCCTATACACCTAAAAAGTACGCTGCCGAGGGGCTAAAAAAGACCCGCACCGGTGGGTTAAAAAGAAAAAAATAATGGTCTAGCTATATTCGACTGCGATTATTTCAAACTCGCGCTGCCCGCCTGGGGTCTGCACCTCGGTGACATCGCCCTCGCTCTTGCCGATGAGCGCACGCGCAACAGGGCTGAGCACTGAAATACGGCCGGCTTTAATATCTGACTCGACATCACCTACTATTTGATAACGCACCTCTTCGTCGGTCTCTAAATCGACCAAGGTGACTGTGGCCCCAAAAACAATGCGGTCGTCTGCGTCTAAATCGGCTGGGTCAATTACTTGCGCATTAGATAATGTGCCCTCTAACTCACGAATACGACCCTCAACAAAGGCTTGACGCTCGCGTGCGGCGTCGTATTCGGCGTTTTCTGATAAATCACCCTGGGCCCGGGCCTCGGCAATGGCATCGATGACCTCGGGGCGTTCGACCGTTTTCAAACGCTTTAACTCAGCCTCGATACGTTTTGCACCCTGTACTGTTAAAGGAATTGTGGACATAACTTACCTAATGATCAAGTAAAAGCGCCCCTAACACTCGAGGGAGCGCTTGCAAATAAAAAAACGGAGTACCATCTGTGGCTGCGCTGTGCGTAGGCCGGCGCGCTATTTGGTTGTGCCTATTTGGTTGTGCCCAATCAACGCGCGCAGCGCCCAACAGGCGCTGTAGTAGATGGTAAAAAAGAAGTTCTGCGCAATTGTACTGCGTAGGTTGATTCTACCACAGTGGTTATTTGAGCTATATGTTTTTTTTAAATATTGGTGCAAAACTGCTTTAAAACCACTGCTTAGAGACTGCTATTTGTAAGCATCCGTCTTAGCGGCTTGCCAACACATCCTATCAATAGTTTTGCTGCCTGTGTTAAAGGTCTAAAAAAGACTGCGGAACACTTTTCTTTGAGGCCTTGCTCGTTGCACTCGCTGCTAAGCCTCGGCAGAAAAGGTTCTTCCGTCTTTTTTTCCCGATCTGTGACAGCGGGTTTTAGGATAGGTGGGTCTGCCTGTTCAATTTGGCCAAATTACTCACGGGTTATGATCGGTAGAGCATTGGCGGCATAGTTGTAGCAACAAATAGTCAACCCACTAATAAATAACCTATCTGTCAGCATGGCGAGCATTAAATCCTAAAAGAACAGCTGCCAAAAGAGCCTTTAACGAAAAAAAGAAACCCTTAACAGTTAATAGAGGCCCAATACAAAAAGCCCAGAGGGGATCTATTTCTGTAATGTTTCGAGCGAGCGTAGCGAAGTGAGACATGAAGAAATAGATACCGGATGGGCTTTGGGTCGAAGGCAGCTTTGACACACAGGCGCCTTTAACCGACGTGCACCTTTGGCCACAGGCACCTATAGGCAGCAGGCATTTTTAGGAAACAGTTGCTTGTCTGTAATAGCCGTCTTTAGGGACTGCTTTAATCCTTCATTGATTGGTCTTGCTGGCAAAGGACAGCTTTGCAGCCTTTGTTAAAGGTCAAAAAAACTGCGGAACACTTTTCTTTGAGACCTTGCTTGTTGCACTCGCTGCGAAGCCTCGGCAGAAAAGGTTCTTCCGTCTTTTTTTCCAGCCTGTGACAGCAGCTTTTAGGGCTGGCTGGTCGGTTCGTTTTGCGAACGTTGCATCGACAATAGAGCATGCAAAATAATGGCCCCAAAAGTCGCTGTACCGATACCGTCAAGACGTAAAAAGCCAATCTCTATACCAAAATTGCCCGCGCCTAAAATTAAAGTAACCGCCGCCACGAGCAGGTTTTTGCTTTGGGTAAAATCCACCTGATTAACTACCCAGATACGGGCACCGGCCACTGTAATAAGACCAAATACAACAATAGACATCCCCCCTAATACTGGCCCGGGAATCATACGAATCAATTCACCAAATTTGGGGGAAAAGCCCAAAAAGATCGCCATGCAAGCAGCCAACACAAAAAGCAATGAAGAATAAATACGTGTAGCCGCCATCACACCAATATTTTCGGCATAAGTAGTGACACCCGTCCCCCCTACTGCCCCCGAAACCATGGTGGCCACCCCATCACCCATAAAGGCCGGGCCAAGGTACTTATCTAAATTGCGCTCGGTCATAGCGGCAACCGCCTTGATATGCCCCAAGTTCTCGGCAACTAAAATCAAAGCCACGGGCACAATGACCGACATGGCCTCAGGCACAAATACAGGACTAGAAAAACTGGGTAAACCAAACCAAGCGGCCTGATTGACCTTAGTAAAATCTAGGGGCGTACCCATTCCAAACCCATTGGTAAACAAGGCATAAAACAAGCAGGCGATGATCAGACCAACCAAAATCAAAAGGCGCTGCATCATTCCTCTGCTATACATGGCCACCCCACCCACACACAGCACAGTCATCAGAGCCATTAAGGCGTCAAAGGTGCCACTGCCCATCGCCCCTTGGGCGGCTATGGGCGCAAGGTTTAGACCAATGACGGCAACAATTGAACCAGTCACCACAGGCGGCATGAGGCGATTTATCCAAAAAGCCGCCTGCCCAGTGCGCCTATCGGCCCACCAAACCAAAAAGCCTATTAAGGTATAAACCAAACCACAGACTATAATGGCCCCTAAGGCGACCCCGATATTTGCGTTAGGGCCTGAGCCTGCATAACCCGTTACCGCGATCACACCACCAATAAAAGCAAAACTCGAGCCCAGATAGCTAGGTACGCGACCACGTACGAATAGGAAAAATATAAGTGTGCCTATTCCCGACATCAAGATGGCTAAATTGGGGTCAAAACCCATCAGCAAGGGGGCGAGTATCGTCGAGCCAAACATTGCCACCACGTGCTGCGCCGACATGGCAATGCTTTGTGGCCAAGGCAAAAACTCCTCGGGTAAAACGACCGTATCAGCGCTTGTACCTGCAACTCGACGCCAACGAGGGAAAAAAGTCTGTGACATAATGACAAATCAACCTTTTAAAGTAGCGACAACCAAAATGGCGCTAACACACCATAAAAATAGCAGCAGACGCTGCTTCAACCCCACAAACCACGGCCACAGTAAAAACTGTGCACACTTTAAAGCGCACACAGTTTAACTGTTTGCCATCAAATACACCACGCACAAAGCGACATTCAACGCAAGTTTTATCACTTAACATCAAAGTTCTATTTGTTTTATTACCAACATGACGCAAAAAACTGAATTCTGGCTAATACGTCACGGCGAAACCGCTTGGAATGCCAAGCAAAAACTACAGGGCTGGGTCAATATCCCACTCAATGAGGTCGGTCGTCAGCAGGCCCAAAACCTACAACGTTTTTTTCAACTGGAAAATATTTGTGCCCAGTTTGATACTGTGATCAGTAGCGATCTCGATCGTGCTATCGAGACCGCCACCATCGCCCTTGAGCATAGACAACTACCTGTTTTGACTGATGAGCGCTTACGCGAACGCAGTTATGGCATTTACGAGGGCCAACATTGGCGTGGTCTCATGCGCCCTCTGCAACCAAACTCTGACGCGCAAGCAAGCGCAACCTTACAGACACAGGCAGACAACACAGGCCTAGCAGCTAACGAGGACAGCCCCACTGCTGCCCCCAACCTACGCGACCCCAATCAGCTAGTGCCCGAGGGCGAGAGCCTATTTCAATTTCATCAGCGTATTACTACAGCCTTAGAGGATTTGGCCCAACAGCACGTGGGCCAACGGGTAGCAATTTTTGCCCATGGTGGGGTCATTGATATCGTCTGGCGCCGCACCCATGATTTGGATCTGACAGTGCAGCGCCCACGCCCCATACCCAATACCAGCATTAACCACTTTAAGATTTTGCCCGCTGTAGCGCAGTGGCAGCCCATCCGCTGGGAAATTACTGATCATTTAGAAACACAGTAACTCTTTGCCAACTTTGTCGCCAAGCTCATTTTGCTACTAAGTTGGCAAACCGGCATGTTGACTAACCACCTTGTCTTTGACGCTTGACCATAAAGATACACGCAAAAAAAGCGGGCTGCTTTATCAGTAGCCCGCCTTTTTAATGGGGTGAGGTTAGCTCTAGGGCTATTTTTTACCGCATATTGTTTACCCCATACAAGGCCCAAAGCCTTTTAGTTTGGTTGCACCTTGCCAGCACACACACTAAACAGCATGTAGATATTGCAGCGAGTACACACTGAGGCCCTCGCCATGACGCAGATAATGCAGGCCCTGTACGGCCGCACTCGCCCCGGCAATGGTGGTGTAGTAGGCAAGGTTTTCGGCTAAGGCGTGCGTACGTATGGTGCGCGAGTCGGCAATGGCGTTGCGACGCTCTTCGACCGTATTGATGACGATGACTATTTCTCGGTTTTTAATCATGTCAACAATATGGGGGCGCCCCTCAGTTACCTTGTTGACGGTTTGCACCGGTAAGCCCGCTGCCGCTATCGCAGCAGCTGTGCCCCGGGTCGCCACCAGATCAAAGCCTAAGTCGACTAGCTCTTTGGCAATCTCGACCGCACGAGGCTTGTCTGCATCGCGCACGCTTAGAAAGGCATTGCCCGACTCGGGCAGGATGACACCAGCGCCAATTTGTGACTTGACAAAGGCCTCGGCAAAACTACGCCCGACCCCCATCACCTCGCCGGTGGACTTCATCTCGGGCCCCAAAATAGTGTCAACCCCAGGGAACTTAACAAAGGGGAAAACTGCCTCTTTGACCGAGTAAAAGCCTGGGCGTGCCATGTTGTTAAGCTCGAGCTCGCTCATGGGCTTGCCCGCCATCACCAAAGCCGCGAGTTTGGCTAACTGCAAGCCTGTGGCCTTGGAGACAAAAGGCACCGTACGCGAGGCGCGTGGGTTGACCTCGAGCACAAACACCTCGCCATCTTGTATAGCAAACTGCACATTCATCAGCCCTTTAACATTAAGAGCCTTGGCCATTAGCGCAGTCTGTCGCTGTATTTCATCGACCACCTCGTCATCAAGGGAATAAGGCGGCAATGAACAGGCCGAGTCACCAGAGTGCACCCCTGCCTGCTCGATATGCTCCATCACCCCGCCTATATACACCTCGTCGCCATTTGAAATACAGTCTACATCGACCTCTATAGCGTTATTAAGGAAGTGATCAAGCAATACGGGCGAGTCGTTACTCACCTTGACTGCCTCGCGCATATAACGCTCGAGATCAGCCTGCTCGTGAACGATTTCCATCGCCCGCCCACCCAATACATAGCTTGGGCGCACCACAATTGGATAACCAATTTCTGTTGCTAAGCTCAAGGCCTCGGCCTCGGTACGTGCTGTGCGATTAGGCGGTTGGCGTAAGCCCAATTTATTTAAAAGCTTTTGAAAGCGCTCGCGGTCTTCGGCAATGTCTATAGACTCGGGGCTGGTACCAATGATCGGCACCCCATTGGCCTCGAGTGCTCGGGCCAGTTTGAGCGGGGTTTGGCCACCATACTGCACAATCATGCCCACTGGCTTTTCTATGTGCACAATCTCGAGCACATCTTCGAGGGTCAAAGACTCGAAATACAACCTATCAGCGATGTCGTAATCTGTTGATACGGTCTCGGGGTTGCAGTTGACCATAATGGTCTCAAAGCCGTCCTCTTTGAGGGCTAGGGCCGCATGCACACAGCAGTAATCAAACTCAATACCCTGCCCGATACGGTTGGGCCCACCGCCCAGCACCATGAACTTTTTCTTGTCAGTGGGGCGGGCCTCGCACTCTTGCTCGTAAGTCGAATATAAATACGCCGTATCAGTAGCGAACTCGGCCGCACAGGTATCAACCCGCTTATAAACTGGGCGAATATTAAATTTGTGTCGGCGTTTGCGTACCTCGGACTCGACGGTATCAAGCAAAAATGCTAACCGGCGGTCAGAAAAACCACGCCGTTTGAGCTCAAATAGGGTGTGCTCATCGAGATCGGCCAAGGTGCGCTGCTCGAGTGCTAACTCTATATCAACAATCTCTTTGATTTGGGCTAAAAACCACGGGTCGATACGTGTGATGCGGTGCACCTGCTCGAGGGTAAAGCCCTGGGCAAAGGCATCACCGACATACCAGATACGCTCGGGCCCTGGCTCGCCTAACTCGACCTGCAAAACCTCTTTGTCAGTGGTCATCTGATTAAGCCCGTCAACCTCGACCTCGAGCCCACGCAAGGCTTTTTGAAAAGACTCTTGGAAAGTGCGCCCGATGGCCATCACCTCGCCCACCGACTTCATCTGCGTCGTTAAACGAGAATTGGCCTGAGGGAATTTTTCAAAGGCAAAACGAGGTATTTTGGTGACCACATAATCAATGGTCGGCTCAAAGGCAGCTGGGGTGCGCCCGTTGGTGATCTCGTTATCTAGCTCATCGAGGGTGTAGCCCACTGCTAATAAAGCAGCTATCTTGGCAATGGGAAAGCCAGTGGCCTTAGATGCCAAAGCAGATGAGCGTGATACCCGTGGGTTCATCTCGATCACAATCATGCGCCCGTTATCGGGGTTAACAGCAAACTGTACATTAGCCCCACCGGTCTCGACCCCAATTTCGCGTAAAACGGCAAGCGATGCCTGCCGCATGATTTGATACTCGCGGTCGGTCAATGTTTGTGCTGGGGCGACGGTAATCGAATCACCCGTATGCACCCCCATGGGGTCGAGGTTTTCTATTGAGCAAACAATAATGCAATTATTGGCCTGATCGCGTACCACCTCCATCTCGAACTCTTTCCAACCAAGCAAAGACTCCTCGATAAGTAATTCGCTAGTGGGCGAGGCCTCGAGGCCGCGACGGCAAATCGTCTCGAACTCCTCATAGTTATAGGCTATGCCACCGCCTGTGCCCCCTAAGGTAAAGCTGGGTCGAATCACTACGGGAAAGCCTGCGGTACCCGCCTCTTTGGCAATGTTTTTTTGTACCTCCCAAGCCTCTTGCATGCTATGTGCGACGCCCGACTTAGCAGACTCAAGGCCAATACGCGTCATAGCGTCTTTGAACTTGAGCCTATCTTCGGCCTTGTCGATGGCCTCGGCATTTGCCCCTATAAGCTCAACACCATATTTCTCGAGTACCCCCTCGCGGTCGAGGTCAAGGGCACAATTAAGAGCTGTCTGCCCCCCCATGGTGGGCAAGAGTGCGTCGGGGCGCTCGTGCTCAATAATTTTCTTGACTGCGCGCCAAGTGATGGGCTCGATGTAGGTGACATCGGCCGTATCGGGGTCAGTCATAATTGTGGCGGGGTTGCTATTGACCAAAATGGTGCGGTAGCCTGCGTTTTTGAGGGCTTTACAGGCTTGGGCGCCCGAGTAATCAAACTCGCAGGCCTGACCGATAACAATCGGGCCCGCGCCAATAATTAAAATACTGTCTATATCTGTACGCTTGGGCATAATGCTATTGACCTTTGGCTGAGGCAGTTGATGGTGATGTCATGTAGTGGATAAATTGATCGAATAAGGCGGCAATATCGCGTGGCCCAGGGTTGGCCTCGGGGTGCCCCTGAAAGCCAAATACAGGTTTGTTTTTATGTTTAAAGCCCTGTAGGCTACGGTCAAAAAGCGAACGATGCGTGCACACCATATCAGCACTAAGGCTGTCGGCATCCAGCGCATAGTTATGGTTTTGACTGGTAATAAATACCTTGCCCGTTGCGAGCTCTTGTACTGGGTGGTTTGAGCCATGGTGCCCAGCAGGCAGCTTAAAGCTGTTTGCCCCTAGCGCATGACCTAATATTTGATGGCCCAAACAAATACCAAACACAGGCAAACCCTCGTCAATGAGGTCACGGGCGGTATCAATGGCCTGATGACAAAAAGCGGGGTTGCCCGGGCCATTAGAAAGCAGCACACCATCGGGGCGATGCTGCAAAATAGCCACAGCACTGCTGTCCGCAGGCACCACTGTGACACGACAACCTCGGGCAGCTAGCTGGCGTAAAATGCTTTGTTTGACCCCAAAATCAACCACTACCACGTGCTTGTCAGGGGTGGGTGCGGGCAGAAAACCGTTTTCTAAGGACCACTCACCCTGATCCCACTCGTAGACCTCGGTCGTTGCCACCTGTGTGGCCAAGTCTTGGTTATCTGCTAATGAGTAGGCCTGTGCCAAGGCAATGGCCTTGTCGGCATCATCACCGGTCAAGATGCAGCCTGCCTGGGTACCCTTACTACGTAATCGCCGTGTCAGGCTACGGGTATCAACGCCGGCAATGGCCACTATATTGTTTTGTTGTAAATATTGGTCTAGATCGCCAGTGGCCCGAAAATTAGAATGCAAAAGCGCTATGTCGCGCACGATTAAACCGGCTGCTTGGACCTGCTTAGACTCAGTATCGTCGGGGTTTACCCCAGTGTTACCAATATGTGGGTAGGTTAATGTAACGATCTGACCGAGATAACTTGGATCAGTCAGAATCTCTTGATAACCAGTCATCGAGGTATTGAATACCACCTCGGCTACTGCATGGCCCGATGCCCCAAAAGCATAGCCTCGATAGACAGACCCATCTGCCAAAGCCAAAACAGCTGGCCGCGAATAATGCGATGTGTCAGGAAAGATAGACGACAGCACGTTGACACCCCAGTTTTTAATTTAAATAAACTTGCTGATTATACCTTGAGTTGGCGCGAACCCAAACCAATGCCTTTATGTTATTTTTTGTATTAACTTTAACCAGTTTTAGCGACAGATTTACCGATTATGAACAGCTTACTTGATTCACTACGACAACTCACAACGGTTGTGGCCGATACCGGTGATGTGGCAGCCATACAGCGCTATCGCCCCACCGACGCCACCACCAACCCATCTTTGGTGCTTAACACCCTGCAACAAGAGGCCTATCAGCCTTTGCTTGAGCAGGTGGTACGCGACCACCCCCATGCCAGCCTTAATGAGCTTAGCGATAGATTGCTCGTTGCGCTGGGCAATGAGATCTTAGCCTTAATACCCGGGCGGGTGTCTACCGAAGTCGACGCACGCCTGTCTTTTGATACCCAGGCCACCATCGAGCGCGCCCAGCATATAGTGCAGCGTTATCACGAAGCCGGTATTGAGCGCGAGCGCGTGTTGATCAAAATCGCTGCCACTTGGGAGGGCATCAAAGCCGCCAAGCAACTACAAGATGAGGGCATTAACTGCAATTTGACCTTGCTTTTTTCCCTACCTCAGGCTGTAGCCTGTGCCCAGGCCAAGGTCAAGCTAATTTCGCCCTTTGTCGGCCGTATTTACGATTGGTACAAAAAGGCCGCCGGCGATCAGTGGGATGAGGCCGCACATGCCGGGCCCAACGACCCCGGCGTACAGTCAGTAGAGCGTATTTATAACTACTACAAGACCTACGATATAGAGACCGAAATCATGGGGGCCAGTTTTAGAAACACCGGGCAGGTATTGGCCTTGGCAGGCTGTGACTTGCTGACTATTAGCCCCAATCTTTTAGATGAGCTAAGCCAGCTGAGTGGTACGCTCGAGCCACGCCTAACCCCAGACACAGCCAAAGATAATGGCGCCCCCTGGATGCCTAACAACGAGGTGGTCTTTAGGACCGAGCTCAACAACGACGCCATGGCCACTGAAAAACTCGCCGAGGGGATTCGCGCATTTATTCGCGATGGGCAACGTTTGGATAAACTGATCCAAAAGGCCCAAGAGAACTAAATGCCCTTGGTGGTGCCCACAGCGTACAGATTTAATAGGCCTATAGGCTTATAAGCTATTAGGTGCTTTTACGCTCGTGTAATGCCCAGGCGATGGTGCTGGCATCAACGTATTCTAGCTCGCTGCCGGCGGGCACCCCCCGAGCCAAGCGGGTCAAACGCACCCCCTGGCGCCGCAACAACTCGGCCAAATGGTGTGCTGTTGTTTCACCCTCAGAGGTAAAGTTTGTCGCTAAAATTACCTCTTCAACCTCAGACTCGCTTGCACGGGCAATCAAGCGCTCGATTTGCAAGGCCTCGGGGCCAACCCCATCTATGGGTGCAAGGCGCCCCATCAGCACATAATACAAACCACGATAGCCATGGCTGGCCTCAATCATGTTTTGGTCAGCCGGGGTCTCGACCACGCAAAGCAAGGTGGCGTCGCGTTGCGGGTTAGTGCAAAGGGCACATAAGTTGTCCTCGCTAATACCATTGCAACGCTCGCAACGGCGCAAATTGCGCACGGCCTGACTAAGTGCCAGGCCGAGCTCTTCGGCCCCTTGCAGATCATGCTGCAACAAATGATAGGCCATGCGTCGTGCGGTACGCTCACCCACGCTGGGCAGGCGCTTAAGCGCATCGATGAGTGCCCGCAACGGGGCGGGTTCAGAGATAAAATTACTCATTAAAAAGGTAAGTTCATACCTGGAGGCAGGGGTAGACCCGCTGTAAGGCCCGACATTTTTTCTTGGGCGGTTTTCTCGGCCTTGCGCAAGGCATCATTAAATGCAGCGGCGATCAAGTCCTCGAGCATGTCTTTGTCTTCCTCGAGTAGATCGGGGTCAATGGTGATGCGCCGCACATCATTTTTACAACTCATCGTAACCTTGACCAAACCGCCGCCGGCTGCGCCCTCTACCTCGATTTCCGCAAGCTCTTCTTGGGCTTTTTTCATGTCCTCTTGCATGCGCTGAGCTTGGCGCATAAGACCAGCAAGCTGTCCTTTCATGGTGATATCCTTTTAAAAATAAAACAAATAAACCTAAGTTGATTGATGACTATGGGGCAGTATGGAGTCCTTGATCACCCGTGCCCCAAATTGCTCTTTTAGTTGGCGGATGAAGGGGTCATTGCTAACGGCCTGCTCGGCCTTTTGCTGACGCACACGCTGTTTTTCTTGCTCGATTGCGCGTGCGGTGTCTGCACCCGTGCGCCCGTATTGTATGCTTAGGCGCAGCGGCATGCCAAAATATTCGTTTAAAACTGTGTTTAATTTGGTCTTGGCCTGCATATCGTCAACCGAATGCAGCTCTAGCTTCAGCACCACCTCGGTGTCCGAATGCTGCAGCCACTCGCTATGCTTAGCGATCTGCGCCGCCCACCCTGTTAAGGGTAATTGCGCTGACAGCTGGGCCCAGCGTGCCGCATCCATCTGCGCCAGTGGGATCTTGTCGGCCACGGGCTTGGAAGCTGCGTGCTTGGGCAGTGTGGGCTTGGGCGGTGCGGGTTTGGGCGGTGCGGGCTGATCAATGCTTTGCGCAATTGGTGGCTGAATTGGCATTTCTGCCCTTTGCTCAAAGCTTTCTTGCTCCCCGGCTTGTTCCTCTACGTCGTTCTTTGTTGCTCTCTTGTCTTCGCTCTTTGCTTCTGGCTTTTCCTCAGACCGCGCTTCTG
>Ga0209487_1000606_pt1 | contig 32187 bp, 25 predicted proteins | sample Poulit2012_FD_187524 | JGI IMG/M metagenome (GOLD analysis project Ga0209487, IMG submission 187524) | Agricultural soil microbial communities from Georgia to study Nitrogen management - Poultry litter 2012 (SPAdes) (version 2) | ecosystem: Environmental > Terrestrial > Soil > Agricultural land...
GCTGTTGATACAGATGTCATCCTGCTGGACCAGATCATCCGCTACCTCCTCCGGCAGAAGGGCAAGGAGATCCGGCCGACGCTCGTCTTCATGACCGCACGGATGTTCGGTGAGATCACCCCCCGGAGTTATGTGGCAGCGACCATGATCGAGCTGCTTCACACGGCCACACTGATCCATGACGATGTGGTTGATGAAGCGGACAGACGCCGGGGTTTTCTGAGCATCAACAAACTATGGAGGAACAAGGCGGGCGTACTGTTGGGAGATTTCCTCCTCTCCAAAGGGCTGCTCATATCCCTTGACCACAAAGAGTATGACCTGCTTCATGTCCTCTCTACGGCGGTGCGTAAAATGAGTGAGGGAGAGCTCCGGCAGCTGAAGACCTCGAGACTGTTCAATATGACCGAGGAGCGATACTTTCAGATCATTTCAGAGAAGACAGCCAGCCTTATTGCCGCCTGCTGCCACTGTGGTGCCATATCGGCTGTGGATGATCCGGATATCCACAAGCGGATGGAGGAGATCGGCCTCAAGATCGGTATCGCCTTCCAGATTATGGACGATCTCTTCGACTACGGGCTCAAGGATGTGGGCAAACCCAGGCGGAATGATATTATAGAGAGGAAGGTCACCCTGCCTCTGATCCGGGCACTGGAGGGGGCCCCCGGCACGGAGCGACTTCGCATCAGCCGGCTGATGCGAAAGCGCCGCAAATCCTCAAAAGATATTGAGACGATCGTCCGGTTTGTGCATGACCGGGACGGAATGACCGGTGCAAGAGAGACCATGAACAAGATTGCCGAAGAGGCGCTGGCAGAGCTCCGGGAGCTGCCGGTCAACAGTGGTTACAGCGAATTTGAATCGCTCGTCCGGTTCATCATCACCCGAAACAGCTGAGTTGACTGAAGCGGGTGCTCACCGCAGGATGTATGGCACAACAGCACCTCTTTATTGCCGATGCCCACTTTGGCCGCCCAGAACATATCCGGGAGGTGGAACAGGATCTTCTCTCCCTCATTGAGGTCTGCCGCAGGCGCCGGATCAAAATCCATATTCTGGGAGATCTGTTCGACTACTGGATGGAGTATCCTGAGTTCACACCCGGACTGGGAAACAGGATCCTCGAGGCCTTCAGCTCTTACATGGAGGAGATGGGATCTGTCCTCTACATTACCGGGAACCACGACAACTGGACCTGCGGATATTTCAGCGAAATCGGTTTTGATGTTGAGCCGGAGTACAGGCTTCTGACGATCGACGGCTGGAGAGTATTTCTTCACCATGGGGATGGTCTCCGTGACCGCAGCCTAGGATTGCCGCGCCCGGTGTTTCACCGGCTGCTGCGCCACCCCCTGTTTATCCGGCTCTACCAGAGGCTGCTGCCACCTGCAGCGGGCCTGGAGCTGATGCGCAGGTTCTCTGAACTGAGCCGCTCTAAACCGTCTGCTGATCCTGAGCCTCTCAATCGCTGGGCAGAAAAGTATCTGGACAGAGCTGATGTCGATTTTGTAATTTCCGGCCATGACCATACGCCAAGAGTGGAAACATTTCCTGGCGGCTGCTATTTAAATACCGGACCCTTTTATCCGGAAAAGACGTTGGTGTACTACAACAACAACTGCTTCCAACTCGTTGTGTGGGACAGGATGAGGCAGGATTTTGAAACGGTCTCTGTAGCGGATCATCACCACCTGCCGGAACGGCGACTCTCCGGAGCTGCGGGTGGCGAGTTCTCCGGGATGTAATCACTAAATTGAGATGTTTTGAATGCCGATTCCATCCAGGACTGCATTGAGAGTACGACTATGTTAGAAGCATGACTGCATTGAACAGCAATCAGATCCGGCCCTAAACAGGCTTTATCAGTGATGAGCAAACCTATTCATACCTGTTGGCGATGAGCAATCAGCCCCCCTTTGATAAAGAGCGGTATTTCAACGATCCTGAATATCGAAAGGAGATCAGGAACAGGAGACAGTCTTCCGAAAAACAGCCCCGGGGGAACTGGCTGAAATGGGAGAGCTTTCTGAAGTGGCCGAAGTGGCCGGACAGCGTTCCGCGCACGCTCCTCTATGGACTCCTCGGATTCATACTGATCCTGTTGATCGCTGCGGGAGGGTACCTCATCTACCTGTTCCAGGGACTCCCTCCCATTGAGAAACTGGAGAACCCCCGCACGGCCACGGCCTCAGTGGTCAGAAGCCGTGACGGCGTCATCCTCGACCGCTACTTCATCGAGAACAGAACTGCAGTCGGCATTGAAGATATCTCACCCCACGTCATCAATGCCCTGGTTGCGACAGAGGACCACCGCTTCTATACGCACTGGGGGATGGATATGGTCAGAACCCTGGCGATCCCGTTCCACATCCTGAGAGGTGACCCCCAGGGGGGATCGACCATCAGTCAGCAGCTGGCCCGGAACCTCTATATCGAGATCGGGCAGCAGTTCTCGATTGCACGCAAATTCCGGGAGATGATCACTGCGGTTCAGATTGAGAACAACTACACCAAGCGTGAGATCATCGAGATGTACCTGAACACGGTGGAGTTCAGCAACAGTGCCTATGGAATTGAAGCAGCAGCCCAGATTCACTACGGGAAACCGGCCCGGGATCTGACTATCTCTGAGGCAGCCACCATGATCGGAACGCTGCAGGCCGTCTCCTATCACAACCCCCGTCACAATCCCGACAATGCCCGGCGACGGCGCAACATCGTCCTCTACCAGATGGTACAGCGGGGCTTCCTTGAGCCCCAGGCTTTTGAACAGCTGAGAAGTGAACCTATCGTCCTCAACTACCAGCCCCCTTCACGGTCGGGCCGTGAGAGCCGCTACTTCGGAGAGTATGTCCGGCAGCGGGCACTGGAGTGGACAACGGAAAACGGGTATGACCTCTACGCGGACGGGCTGACGATCCACACCACCATCGACTCCAGGCTTCAGCGTCATGCCGAACGAGCGGTCCGGGAGAAGGTGGACTCGCTCCAGACCATCTTTGAAGAGAGGGAGTGGGGATCCTCTGACGGTGAATATATGGGAAGGTTCTGGCGGGCCTACCCGGACATTCTGGACAGCTTCCTCAGAGAGACTGACCGATACAGAGAGCTTGTTGCCGAACGGGGTATCGGTGCTGAAGAGGAGGTGATGGAAGCGCTGAAGATGGATGAGTCATTTGTCGACTCTGTCAAACGTGTGCGAACTCGCCTTGAGGCAGGATTTACCGGCATCGACCCCAGTAACGGTCACGTACTGTTCTGGGTCGGGGGAACCGATTATGGTGTCAGACAGTATGACCACGTCTATCAGTCCCGCCGCCAGACCGGATCTACCTTCAAGCCGTTTGTCTACGCCGTGGCGATCGATAACGGGTACATGCCCTATCACACCTTCTCCAAATATCCGATCTCCTTTATAGAGGCCAACGGAAAGCAGTGGAGACCTTCCGACATGTCTGTCCCGGCAGGGCCCGATATGATTCCGCTCCGTCAGGGGCTCGCACGCAGTCTGAACAATATTACGGTACGGCTGTTACCGGAGATCGCCGGTGCACCGGAGACCAACCGGGTGGAGGATCTGCTGCCTGCAGCCCGCATGATCCGTGATATGGCCGCCAACCTCGGGATTGACATGAGCAATGAACCGGTTGTCCCCTCTATCGCACTCGGCACCACCCAGGCCTCCCTTCTTGAACTGGTCAGCGCCTACACCACTTTTGCCAATCAGGGTGTCCATATTGAACCTCTGGCCATCACCCGGATCGAGGACAAGGACGGCAACGTTCTGGTCGAGTACCACCCCGATCTGCGAGAGGAGGTGATCAGCCCAGAGACCGCCTACATCATGCTCGACATGATGCGCGGTGTCATCAACGGAGGAGACTGGGGCTGGGGCACGGGTGTACGGCTGAGAAATGTCTACAATGTCACCCAGGATGTGGCCGGCAAAACGGGAACCACCCAGAACAGTGCCGACAACTGGTTCATCGCGATGATGCCCCACGTTGTGATGGGTGCCTGGGTGGGTGGTGAAGATCGCCGTGTCCGTTTTCCCAGCAGTAACGGCATCGGTCAGGGTGCCCGCTCGGCCCTGCCAATCGTCGGACAGTTCATCAACTATGCAGAATCTGATCCTGACGGTTTCTGGAGCTACGGCTACTTCGAGCCGCCCCCCGGCTTCGTCATGCCGGAAGATCCGGGCCGCCGGAACGAGGTGATCGATGAGCGCAGAGGCCGTATCGGCTGGTAATGGTGGTTGTATGAACCCCTGCAGCAGCCTGGGCTGAACCCGCTCCTGCCATGGTTTTCCACAAAATCCCTCCCCTCAATCTGGTAGTGTTTGTAGAGAAGAAGCACTATATTTCGAACTCGGAACTTCGTTGACTTTCCCGCCCGCCGGCGGTAAGTTTCATTTTTTCGAATAAGAGTCGAGTTCATGCTAGATAGCTACGTACCCATTGTTGTGCTGCTCGGCATCGCCTTCCTGCTGGCGCTGCTGCTGATGTCACTCTCCCGCTTCCTGGGACCCTACCGCCCCAATGTCAACAAACTGAACCCCTACGAGAGTGGCATGGACCCTGTCGGTGAGGCGAGGGAGCGGTTCTCTGTGGGCTTCTACCTCGTAGCAATGGAGTTCATTATTTTTGATCTGGAAGTTGTTTTCATCTACCCCTGGGCCGTCCGGTTTACTGAACTGGGTGCCGGAACTTTTGCGGCAATGACTGTCTTTATCGTCATCCTGTTCATCGGGCTCGCCTACACCCTGAAGAAAGGCACCCTCGACTTTGAAGCTAAACCCTCCTTGGCAAATAGATAGCGATCATTATGGGACTGGAAAGTGCATTAGGTGAAGGTTATCTGACAACAAAAATTGACTCTCTGGTCAACTGGGCCCGTTCGAACGCTGCCTGGCCGATGCCGATGGGGCTGGCCTGCTGCGCCATCGAAATGATGGCATTTGCCGGCCCCCGCTACGACGCCTCCCGGTTTGGTTCAGAGGTGATGAGATTTTCGCCCCGGCAGAGCGACGTCATGATCGTTGCCGGCTGGTGCTCCTATAAAATGTCACACGCCATCCGGCGGATCTGGGACCAGATGCCCGATCCAAAATGGTGTATTGCCATGGGAGCCTGTGCTTCAACAGGCGGCATGCACCGCTGCTATGGTGTGGTCCAGGGAGTCGATAACTTTCTGCCGGTCGATGCCTACATCTCCGGATGCCCGCCCCGACCGGATGCTGTGCTTCACGCCCTGATGAAAATACAGGAGAAGATCCGTACCGAACACTCTGTAATGCTCGACACCTGATCTTATGGAACTGAATCTTACCCCGGCGCTTCAGAAGACGATTGATGAGCTGTCTGCCACTTATGAAGAGCACATCAGAGACATCTATCAGTCCAGCGGCATCACCATTGTCCGTGTCGCCCCCGAACACATTGTAGAGATCGCCTCATGGCTCAAGGAGAGCCAGCGGTTCATCTATCTTGCTGATGTTTTCGGAACCGACCGATACACCAGTGAAGATCGTTTCGAAGTGATCTACAACCTCTTCTCTTTCCGTGATCAGCAGCGGCTGTTTCTGAAGGTGTGGCTGCCGGAAGAGAATCCGGTGATTGAGTCGGTGACGCAGGTCTGGAGATCTGCCAACTGGTTTGAACGTGAGGTGTTCGATATGTTCGGAATCCGGTTTCTGAACCACCCGGATCTGCGCCGCATGTACATGCCGGAAGATTATGACTACCACCCGCTGAGGAAGGAGTTTCCGCTGCTGGGCGTACCCGGATCGATCGATCTGCCCAGCACAACCCCAGAAACGGAGTAACTGCAAGAATGAAGTTGACCGATCTAGAGGCCAAGTCCAATCCAACCTTTTTCAAGGAGCACCAGAGGAAACTCTACAAAAGCCTTGAAGACAAACACACCACGGTTGAAGAGATCGATGTAGAGGATCCTCTGAATGCCAAAATGGTTCTCAACATGGGTCCCCAGCACCCGGCCACTCACGGTGTACTCCGGCTTCTGCTCCAGCTGAAAGGGGAATCGATTATCAAAACAAAGCTGGACATCGGCTACCTCCACCGGGGTGTAGAGAAGATCGCCGAGAACAAGACATTCCAGGAGTTCATGCCCTATACAGACCGCATGGACTACCTCTCCCCCTACAGCAACAACGTCGCACTCTGTACGGCTGTAGAGAAAATTGCCGATGTGGAGGTGCCCGAACGCGCCCACTACATCCGGATGATCGGATCCGAGCTGGCGCGGATCTCCTCCCATCTGCTCTGGCTGGGAACCCTGATTATGGATGCCGGTGCTGTCTCCTATTTTATCTGGACATTCCGGGAGAGGGAGAAGATCTACGATATTATGGATAACCTGACGGGGCACCGCTTCACCGTCTCCCACAGCCGCATCGGAGGTGTCGCCAATGACATCACCCCCGAAACCATGGGGATGATCAGAGAGTTCATGGACACATTTCCGCAGGAGCTGAAGGATTTCCACATGTTGCTGGACCGGAACAGACTTTTCACAGACAGAAATGAGAATGTTGGCTATCTGGATCCGGAAGACGCTATCGATATTGGCGCCCGGGGACCGGTGCTCCGTGCATGCGGATATGCTGTTGATGTGAGAAAGCACACCCCTTACGCCAGATATCAGGATGTAGAATTTGAGATTCCCACCCGCCTGGAGGGTGATAACCTGGCACGCTACTTCGTCAGGATGGAGGAGATGCACGAGAGCATCCGGATTATCCGTCAGTGTCTCGACAAACTGCCCAGGGGACCAGTCAGAACGGATGATGCCAAGAAAGCCTACCCATCGAAAGATGAGGTCTACTACTCGATGGAGGGGATGATCCACGACTTTATGATGACCGATACAGGCATCTGCCCGCCAGAAGGAGCGGAAGTGTATCATGCCGTCGAGTCACCCAAGGGTGAACTCGGTTTCTTCATTCAGAGTGACGGTACCGGACACCCCTGGCGAATGAGAATCAATACATCATCATTTGCCAATCTCCAGGTGCTGGAGAGTATTCTGGACGGCGAGATGATAGCAGACACTGTCGTCGTCATTGGCGGTGTCGATCCGGTGATGGGAGAAGCTGACAAATAACTGATATGACCTACGAATTCAACGAAGAAGATCTCGAGAAGATCGAGAAGATCAAGTCCCGCTTTCCTGAAGTGAAGCCGGCGACACTGCCTGTCCTATGGCTTGCCCAGGAGAAGTTCGGACATGTCGAACCGGACGTACAGAAGCTGGTAGCACAGACACTGGACCTGCCTGAAGCGCATGTTCACGGAGTCGCAGAGTTCTATACCCAGTACTACAAGAAGGAGCTCGGCAAGTTTGTGCTCGATGTCTGTACCTGCTATACGTGTCAGTTCTCAGGTGGATACGAGATGCTGAAGTATCTGGAGGAGAAGCTTGGGATCAAAGAGGGCGAGACCACTGAGGACGGGATGTTTACCGTCAAACAGGCCGAGTGTCTCGGTGCCTGCGGATATGCCCCCCTGCTTCAGGTCACCAATGGCGTCTATGTGAACCATCTTACAGCGGAGAAGATCGACCGGCTGATCGATGATTTGAGACAGGGCACTGTACCGGAGTATGAACCCATGAAGATGCGCAGAGTAAACTCGCAGGAGAACTGATTATGGCTGTTGACTGGAGATCCTACGAACCGGTACTGATTCCGGAAATCGAGAACATTCACGAGATCGATGTCTATATCGAAAACGGAGGATATGAGGCACTCAGAAAGGTCCTCAGTGACGATTGGACACAGGAATCGGTCATTGATGAGGTCAAGGCCGCCAACATCAGGGGCCGTGGCGGAGCAGGGTTCAATGCCGGACTGAAGTGGTCCTTCATGCCGGAACCGGACGGCAAGCCACGCTATCTGGCCTGCAATGGTGATGAATCAGAACCGGGTACCTTCAAGGACCGCATGATCTTTGAATATAACCCGCACCTCTTCATTGAAGGTGCACTGATTGCTGCCTACGCCATGCAGTGCACCACGATCTATGTCTACATCCGGGGAGAGTATATCGACTGGATCCGGATGCTGGACAAAGCTCTGGCAGACGCCTACGAGAAGGGATTTATAGGCAAGGATATTCTCGGAAGCGGATTCAGTGTCGACTTTTACACCTATGCCGGTGCGGGGGCCTATATCTGCGGTGAAGAGACTGCAATGCTTGAATCTCTCGAAGGGAAGCGGGGATATCCCCGGGTCAAACCACCCTTCCCTGCACAGAACGGTCTCTGGGGGCGGCCCACCACCATCAACAATATCGAAACTCTGAGCAACGTCCCCCACGTCATCAACAAAGGGGCCAAATGGTTCACCAGCATTGGAGCTGAAACACATCCGGGTCCCCTGCTCTACGGGATCTCCGGACATGTGAACCGGCCGGGCGTCTACGAACTCCCCTCAGGGATACCTGTTCTTGAGATGATCAATGAGGTTGCCGGTGGCATGCGTGACGGTAAGAAGCTCAAAGCGATCGTCCCGGGCGGATCCTCGACACCGGTATTGAGAGCGGATCAGCTTGAAGGTGTCACCATGGACAGCGACTCCCTCAGAGAAGTCGGATCCATGCTGGGTACAGCAGGTCTGCTGGTTCTGAATGAAGATACCGACATGGTCGATTTCCTCTGGAGGGTCTCCCGCTTCTATCACCATGAGTCCTGCGGTCAGTGTACCCCCTGCCGGGAGGGTACCGGATGGCTGGACAGGATCCTGATGAAGATCCGGAACGGTGAAGGTGAGATCAGGGATCTCGACCTGCTGCTCGATATCACCACCCAGATGGAGGGGCGAACGATCTGTGCTCTTGCAGATGCTGCCGCCTGGCCTGTTCGCTACACGATCAACCGTTTCAGGGATGAGTTTGAAGCCCGGTGCAAGAAATCAGTTCACGCAGTGGCCTGACCAGCTGCCCGAGGCGCTGAAGCGAACTGTCGAGTGAATCTTTCGTGAGTCAATAAATACAACTGCTATGCCTGAAGTTTTTATAGACGGTCAGAAATATGAGTTTGAAGGGAGACCCAAGCTCCTCCAGTTCATGCTTGACAACGGACTGGAAGTTCCCTTTTTCTGCTACCACCCCTCTATGTCCATACCCGGTAACTGCCGGCAGTGTATGGTCAAGGTGGGTCAGCCGGTTGTAGACCGGGCGACGGGTGAGTTCGAGCTGGATGAGAATGGTGAGCGCGTGATCCGCTGGTTCCCGAAGCTCCAGATCTCCTGCAGTACGGACGTCACGGAGGGTATGGTGGTCAAAACCCAGGAGACTGACGAGCTGGTCCGGCGGGCTCAGAAAGATAACCTTGAGTTTATTCTGATCAACCACCCGCTCGACTGCCCTATCTGTGACCAGGCAGGTGAGTGTCCCCTTCAGATCCAGACCTACAAGTATGGCCCCGAAGGCAGCCGTTTTGAGGTGAAGAAGGTCCACAAGCCCAAACGTGTTCAGCTCGGCCCCCGTGTCATCCTTGATGCGGAGCGCTGCATCAACTGTACCCGCTGTACCCGCTTTGTCGACGAGATCAGCAAAAGCCATCAGCTCACCATCACCAAGCGGGGTGACAAGAACTACCCGATTACTGCCCCCGGAAGAACCTTTGACGACCCCTACTCACTGAATACAGTTGACATCTGTCCGGTTGGAGCGCTGACATCAGCCGACTTCCGCTTCCGTGCCAGAGTCTGGGAGATGAGTCAGACACCCGGTCTCGACATCACCAATGGCAAGGGGTGCAACGTCGATATCTGGACCCGTGACAATATGGTGCTCCGTATCACTCCCCGTGAGAATCCGCATGTCAATGATCAGTGGATGCCTGATGTCGGGCGGGAGGCCTACCGGCGATACAATGAGAAGCGTATTTCCAAACCCTCCGTCAATCCGGACGGAAACGGGCAGATCAACTCCTCCTGGAATAACGCTTTTGAAACCTTTGCCGAGCAGGTGGAGAGGTTCAGACCGGAAGAGATCCTTGTTATCGGCAGCCCGCACTCATCAGTTGAAGAGAACTACACACTCTCCAGATTCGCCAATATCCTGGGTATTGCTGATCCGGTCTACACGCCCCACATCGAAGAGGGAGCCGGTGACGGTTTTCTGCTGACCGATGACCAGGCACCAAACACCAACGGTGTTCAACTGCTTGGGTTCGGGCAGACAGATGCTGACGGCATAAGATCCCGGATCGCGTCCACTGATGTCAAGCTGGTCATTCTGCTCAACGATCACCTGTTGGATCGCGGTGCTCTTTCTGAAGCGGATTTTGCAGACAAGTTCCTTGTCATGTTTGCCAGCAACAGCAGTCAGACGACGCGGCAGGCAGACCTGCTCTTCCCCATCACCTGTGCTGTCGAGCACGCCGCCAGCTATGTCAATGTTGACGGCAGGATTCAGAGAACATTCCCGGCCAAAGAGACCGCCTACACCAACCGCCGTCTCAACCTGGAGATGTCTGAAGGGAGGCTCGACCGGTATGGAACCTCATTTGACAACTGGGTCACCGACGAAAATCGGGTTGACTGCAGACCGGCATGGGAGATCCTGGCCGAAACAGCCAGCCGTCTCGGACTGGACTTTAACATTGGAAGTGACGGCCGTACCATCATGTCGGAGATCAGTGACGCCATTCCTGCATTTGAAGAGGTCTCCTATGAGCGGATGGATGATGAACTCGGCATCCAGCTCTCAATTTCAACCGAAAAAGTAACCTCGTAAAGTATCTAGCTGAATGGCAGAGGCAGAAGTCAACTCATACCTTGTCCTGGGAGTCGCCCTATTCATGTTGCTGAACTCAGCAGCGATCGCCGTCTATTCTGAACGACGGATCGCCGGCTTCATTCAGAACAGAATCGGTCCAAACCGGGTCGGACCCCTCGGACTGTTCCAGCCGCTGGCTGACGTTCTGAAACTTCTGATGAAGGAGGATGTCACTCCGATCCAGGGTTACAGAGGGATCCACACCATGGCTCCGGTCATTCCGGTGGTCACTGCTCTGATGACGGTGGCCGTTATCCCGTTCGGGGAGAATATCTACGTAACCGATATCAACGCCGGAGTGCTCTATCTGCTGGCTGTCGCTTCGCTGGGTGTCTATGGCGTTACACTGGCCGGATGGTCCTCCAACTCGAAATACTCGCTTCTCGGAGGCCTTCGTGCTGCAGCCCAGATGATCAGCTATGAGCTCCCTCTCGGCATGTCTCTGGCATCTGTGATTCTCTTTGTCGGGTCACTCAGCGTTGTGGATATCGCCGCCTCACAATCCCACTGGTGGTATGTCTTTTTGAACCCTATTGGCGCGATTATCTTCATCGCCTCCTCGTTTGCAGAAGCGAACAGGACGCCGTTCGACCTGGTTGAAGCCGAACAGGAGCTGGTCGGTGGATTTCATACCGAGTACAGCTCTATGAAGTTCGGAATGTTTTTTCTGGCTGAATACATGCATGTCGTCATCAGCTCGATGCTGATCACCACATTCTTTTTTGGAAGCTACCACCTGCCATTTGCGGGGTACTGGCTTCCGGAAATGGGGACTGTAGCCAAAGGCATCCTCGATGTTCTGGTCTTTACAGCCAAAACGGTCTTCTTCGCCTTCTTCTTTATCTGGGTGCGATGGACGGTTCCGCGATTCAAGTTCAACCAGGTGATGAAACTGGGCTGGAGCAGAATGCTGCCACTCAGTATCCTGAACTTCATCGTGATCGCCTTCATCATCTTTCTTCTGAAGGGGTAGTATCTCCTAAGCTGCACAGCTGTTTCCGGATATGTACGAGGCTAACTGACCAGCTCCCCGGGCCCGGTTTGCGCCTGTTCAAGGCGGCCGGAGCCCGGGTACGCTCAGTATATCCCGCCCGCACAGACTCACTGGCGTTCGGTTCACTTCAGACAGGTGATGGGTTACGGAGTAGACGGATTGTGACTCTCTTCCCGATCTGTTCAGATACGCTTCACGCTTCTTTTTCACCTCTCTTCACCTCTGCGACAGGGCCCGTTTAACCTGAAAGTAGCGTCGGCAATTTGTATTTTTACGCTCTGTTCAACTTTATGATCCATATCAGATGACTCCACGCACACTCCGGCTGCTGCTCATTGTCGCCATTCCGATCCTCCTGCTGATTCTCTCCTCCAGCTACCTGTTTGAGTGGATGTGGCTGAATGAGCTTGGATACTCCAGCGTCTTCTGGACCATTCGTGGAGCACAACTTGCTTTGACGATCATTGCATTCGTTGTCGCCTGCCTCTACCTGATTCCGAATCTGCGATATCTGGCAGAGCGGTTACGGTACGCCAGTTTCACCGGTACACCGCTTCAGAACGTCAACCTCAACTTCTCCTCTGAAAGCGGATACAGAGCCATGCGGCTCTTTCTCACACTTGCAGCTCTCTTTATTGCGTTCATCTTCGCCATAGGGTTCTACATCAGCTGGGATGAGTCCTTGCGGTTTATCTGGAATGAACCCTTCGGAGAGGTTGATCCCATCTTCGGTAAAGATATCGGATTCTATCTCTTTCAGCTGCCATTCTGGGATCTGATCCAGAATGCACTCACGGTTCTCTCCTCCCTCACACTGGCTATTCTGGCCATCATCTACCTCTTTACCGGCCAGATCGCTTCCGGACATCTGGCAGGCGGCAGCCGGGAGACCGGACAGAAAGTGACAGAGCATCTCAAATTGAACGGAGTCTTCTGGCTGCTGATGATCTCCTGGGGCTTCTACCTCGGACGTTACAACCTGCTGCTGCGATCGGATGGCATCGTCTCCGGCCTCGGGTATACCCACCATATGATAGAGCTCCCGGCTCTCTGGATTCTGACCATTCTCACCCTGGCTCTTGCGGGAATGCTGATCGCCGGGAGATGGATCGATCTGAAGAGAGTGGTTCCGGCTACCGCTATTCTTGCTGTCGTTGTCATGGTGCTCGGGCGGGTCGTGGTACCGGGGGTGGTTCAGACATTCAATGTGGACCCCAACGAACTTGAGTATGAGTCACCCTATATCGAACACAACATCCGTCTGACGCGGATGGCCTACGGTCTCGATCAGATCAGGGAGGTGGAGTATCAAGCTGAAGACACACTCACCATCAACGATATCCGGAACAACCAGGAAGCGATCGATAATATCCGCCTCTGGGACAGCCGGCTGCTGATCCAGACCTACAGGCAGCTACAGGAGATCCGCTCCTACTACGAGTTCTATTCAGTCGATAACGACCGTTACATGATCGACGGGAATGTGGTTCAGACCATGCTGTCGGCCAGAGAGATCGCCCAGCAGCTTCCGAGTCAGTCTGACACCTGGGTCAACCGTCATCTGCAGTACACACATGGCTACGGTCTTGTCATGAATTCGGTCACAGAGACCACTCAGCAGGGGGAGCCCCGTTTTCTGCTCCGCGACATCCCGCCCACCGGAAGTTCAGACGATCTGGTTGTTGACAACCCTGCCATCTACTACGGTGAGAACAGCTTTGGCTACTATATTGTCAATACCGATGTTCCGGAGCTTCATTACCCCTCAGGGGAGGACAATGTCTACACCCACTACTCGGGTTCAGGCGGTATTCAGATCAGCAGTTTTGCCAGAAAATTGCTGTTTGCCTGGGTGCTGGGTGATGTCAATATCCTCCTCTCCGACTATATCCACGACGAGAGCCGTCTGCAGATCCACAGGAGTGTCCAGGAGCGTATCAGACGGGTAGCCCCCTTTCTGGAACTGGACCGGGATCCCTACCTGATTCTCAACAACGGCAAGTTGTACTGGCTGCAGGATGCCTATACAACCTCGGCACACTTTCCATATTCGCAGAGCCACTCGGGAATCAACTACATCCGGAACTCAGTCAAGATTCTGGTGGATGCCTATGAAGGGTCGGTCGACATGTTTGTCGTCGATGAAGAGGATCCGGTACTGAACGTCTACCGGTCCATATTCCCCGACCTGTTCCAGCCGCTGGAGGCACTGCCGGAAGGCCTGGAGTACCACTTCCGGTACCCGCAGGATATGTTTGAGGTCCAGCTGGAGATCTACAACCGCTACCATATGCAGAACCCCCAGATATTCTACAATCAGGAGGATCTCTGGACCCGGCCCGGCGAAACGTATGCCGATCAACGTATGCTGATGCAGCCTTACTATGTCCTGGCTCGTCTCCCGGGGGAGAACGATCTGGACTTCATGCTGATCAGCCCCACAACTCCGGAAAATCGCAGCAACATGATCGGCTGGCTGGCTGCAAAGTCCAATCCGGCCAACTATGGGGAACTGGTCGCCTACCGCCTCCCCAAAGATCGCCTGATATACGGGCCCGCCCAGATCGAAGCCCGTATCGATCAGGATCCGGAGATCTCCCGGCAGCTTGCTCTCTGGGACCAGCGCGGCTCCCGGGTTCTTCGCGGAAACCTGATGGTGATTCCTATTGAAGATTCGTTTGTCTATGTCGAACCGGTCTTTCTGATTGCCGAGAGCGGAGATATTCCACAGCTCCAGCGGGTAATCGTCGCCATAGGTGACGGTATCGCCATGCAGCCAACTATTGAAGAGGCAATTTTTGAACTGTTTGGCGAGAGAGAAGATTATCTGGCACGATCGGCACTCTCGCCTCTCACCGACGATGGAGTCGGCCTGGGTGCAGAGTCGGTCATCGTCCGGGAAAGTGAGGAGATCGGGGAGATCAGGGAGCTCTGGCAGCAGATCCGGAACGCCATGGAGTCCGGTGAGTGGGAGCGTTATGGAGAACTTCTGCGTGATCTGGATGAGCTGATCGGCGCTCCATGATTAAGTGGTCGGAACTCCGGGGTTGAGCTGATCGGCGCTCTCAGGTTGAGCTCCTGGTTGGGTGATCGGCGCTCCCTGATTGGAGTGGGCGCTCCCTGATTGGAGTGGGCGCTCTCAGGTTGAACTCTTGGGTTGAGTGATCGGAACTCCCGGAGTGAGAAGGTTGGTATCATTCAGTAGCGAACGTAATAAGCATAAAGCCATACCACATGAAATCGGTCGCCTTTGAAACACTCGGCTGCAGACTCAATTTTTCTGAAACCTCATCGATCCGGCGTGACTTCCAGAAAGCCGGCTATCAGGTAGTGCCCTTCGACAGCCAGGCGGATATCTATGTGATCAACACCTGCTCGGTTACCAATGATGCCAACAGCGGGTGCAGAAAGACGGTTCGGAGAGCTCTGAGACGAAATCCTGAAGCCTTTGTAGCCGTCATCGGCTGCTATGCCCAGCTTGAACCGGAGGAGATTGCTGAGATCGAGGGTGTTGATACCGTGCTGGGTGCGAACGAGAAGTTCCATCTGCTGGATCTGTTTGACGATTTTGTCAAACAGGAGAAGACCCTGATCCACAGACGTGATGTCAATGAGGCTGTCGACTTTCATAACGCATTCTCTTCAGACGACCGGACCCGCGCATTTCTCAAGGTTCAGGACGGATGCAGCTATAAGTGCTCCTTCTGTACCATACCGATGGCGCGTGGCAAGAGCCGGAGCCCCGCCATCCACTCTGTCATAAGAGACGCAGAGCAGCTGGTACGCGAAGGGTACCGCGAAGTGGTGGTAACCGGCGTCAATGCCGGTGATTTTGGCGCAGGTACCGACGAAACATTTCTGATGCTGCTTCAGGAACTGGACAAAGTTGAGGGTCTGAACCGTATCCGCTTCTCCTCGGTTGAACCGAACCTGATGCACGAAGAGATCATCGATCTGGCTGCCGCGTCTGACAAGATCCAGCCCCACTTCCATATGCCGCTTCAGAGTGGTTCAGACCGAATGCTGCGTCTGATGCGCCGTCGCTACCGCAGTGAACTCTACAGGGAGCGGGTAGAGCGTATCAGGGAGCGACTTCCCCACGCCTGTATCGGGGCTGACATCATCACCGGGCATCCGGGAGAGACCGAGGAGCTGTTTCAGGAGTCGATACAGTTCATTGAAGGACTGGATGTCTCCTATCTGCATGTGTTTACCTACTCCGAGCGGCCCGGGACACACGCCCTGACGCTGAAACCTGTCGTCCCCGTTCCCGAGCGGAAGAGGCGGACTCACCAGCTTCGCCGTCTCTCCGAGCGCAAACGTTTTCTGTTTGACTCCCGGTTCAGCGGAACCCGGCGTCCAGTACTCTTCGAGGGCGGAGAGCCCGGAGGTGTAGCTGAGGGGTGGACAGACAACTACATACGCGTTGCCGTTCCATGGCATCCACGGCTCGAGAATCAGATACTGCCGGTGACGCTGGGCGAACGGAACCGCCAGGGGGTGCTGTCCGGATCGATCGACACTGAGTTACTGGAACAGGAATCGGTCATCGCATCACTGGTGGAGCCATGAGTAGAGATCATGAACAGCTGCTGAAGAAGGCGATCCGTTTTCTGGAGATGGAGAGGGAGGTCTATGGGGAGTTCTCAGTGAAGCGTTCAATGGATTCTGTGGTGAGTGCTGCACCCTCTTCCGGATCCGTTCAGACTCTTTCAGAGCGGCTGAAAACCTGTTCTACACTTGACGAGCTCCGGGAACTCTGCAGTGTAATTCTCCGTGAACAGGGCATGTCAGAGAGCCCCTCAGAGAACCCCATGGTCTTCGGTTCAGGCCACGAAAAAGCAGATCTCATGCTGATCGCCCACACACCGGGCGCAGAAGATCTGCAAACGGGAGTTCCATTTTCCGGGGAGGCAGGAAGATTGCTGGACAAGATCCTGGCGGCGATTCATTTCAGACGAGAGGATCTCTATCTTACTCACCTCATAAAGCATCGTGTTCCAGAAGATCGCGGGCGGGATACCGAAGACAGGGAGCTGAATGAGCTGCGTCAGAAAGAGTTTCAGGCACACCTGCTCATCCTGGAACGCCAGATTGAGCTGATCGACCCCGGCCTGATCCTCTGCCTCGGCCGGCAGGCTGCTGCAGCACTGATCACCCTGGAAGATCCTCCGGAAGATTCTATGGAGGCGCTCCGGGGACGATTCCACCAGGCCGGCAGTTATGAAATGCTGGTCACTTATCATCCTCAGGAGCTGCTGGACCATCCGCAGTGGAAGCGTCCGACCTGGGAGGATGTGCAGCTGCTGCGGCGCCGGTACGATGAGCGATTCTCCGGCTGATCCCGAATCATTGATGCGTTCGTTCCTCACATTTTGTATCCACATTTTGTATCATAGTACGGACAGCGCAGATCATTTTGAACTTCCGGTTACACCATCCGCTCTCCTCTCTGCGCAAGTTCTCCACTAGATTTTCAGGCGTGTAACCTGCTGCTCACTAACTTCCGTAACTCTCTTTGTTTTCAGATGTCAGACAGATCCGGTTCAGACCTTAAAAAAACAGATGGTAACAGATCGGGCTTCAGCAGATCCGAAGATCCGGGACGGATCCCTCCGCAGGCCGTCGAAATTGAGGAGGCCGTCCTCGGATCGATGCTGATCGAGCATGAAGCGGCCACCATTGCACTGCAGATGCTGCAGCCTGATGACTTCTATAAGCCGGCACACCGCCACATCTTCGAAACCATCCATGAGCTCTATGAGCGGGACAACCCCCTGGACCTGCTGACCGTCGAAAATGAGCTGAGAGACAAGAATCTGCTTGACCAGTGTGGTGGAAGCAGCTACCTGGCTGACCTGACCCGTTCTGTCAGCTCGGCAGCCAATATCGACTACCATGCACAGATCATTTCGGAGAAGGCGGTCAAACGCAACCTTATTCTGAAGTGTAACGAGATCATCAAGAGTGCCTACGACTCGACGTCTGACGCCTTTGATGTCCTTGATGCCGCAGAACAGCGCATCTACGATCTCTCCAACAATAAATCCCGTACCAACTCCCAGGCCATTGGTGACGTACTCAAGGATACGCTGCAGTATCTTGAGGAGATCCGTGGCAAGCCCGCGGGTATTACGGGGGTTCCGACAGGACTGGATGTCGACAAGCTCACTTCCGGATTCCAACCCGGGGATCTGGTGATTATCGCCGCACGTCCTTCGATGGGAAAGACAGCGTTCGTACTCACAACAGCACGAAATGCAGCTCTCCATGTGGATGAAAACCTGCAGACCAATGTGGCCATCTTCAGTCTGGAGATGTCGAACCAGTCTCTGGTGCAGCGTCTCCTGATGATGGAGGGCCGTATTGATGCGCAGACAGCACGTTCGGGTCGACTCAAAGACGAGGAGTTCAAGCGTCTGATTGATGCCGCGAGCCGCCTGTTCACCGCCAAGATCTTTATCGACGACACCCCAAGCCTCAGTGTGATGGAGCTTCGCACCAAGTGCCGACGCCTGAAGAGTGAGCATGATATCGGCATGATCGTGGTGGATTACCTGCAGCTGATGACCGCCAGCGTGCGGGACAACAGTAACCGGGAGCAGGAGATTGCAACCATCTCCCGGGGCCTCAAGGCGCTTGCCAAGGAGCTCGATGTTCCGGTTGTCGCCCTGTCACAGCTGAGCCGTGCTGTCGAGCAGCGGGGAGGAGACAAACGTCCCCAGCTCAGTGATCTTCGGGAGAGTGGATCCATCGAGCAGGATGCCGATGTGGTGATGTTCCTCTACCGCCCCGAGTACTATGGAATCACGACCACAGCCGAAGGTCACTCCACGAAGGGACTGGCCGAGGTGATCGTCGGAAAGCAGCGGAATGGTCCCACGGGTTCGAAGAGACTCTACTTTGTCGAGAACTACGCCCGCTTCGAAAACTTTACACAGGCCGAAGGTCCGGTACCCGGAGAGCAGCATCGGGTCAATGGCGGATCAGGTCCCGACCATCTGGAGGAGAGACCCTCTGCACCTCCCACCTTCTCCCCCGGTGGTGATGACGACTCCGCCCCGTTCTGATACCGGAGAGGGCAGCCGCCACTGCTACAGAAATGGAGGAGTGACCGTCAATCCGGCAAGCTCCTCAAACAGGTCGTCGTAGTCAGTGATCCGCCGTGACCAGTCCATGTGCCTGTTGATCTTCTGCAGTGACGTTTTGGGCAGAGGTCGCGTCTCACCTGAGAGAAGCTGTTTCAGGTACCGGAAAAGATCGTCCTCAGTATCGTAGATAACCGGTGCATGCAGCAGCGGTTTATGAAGCGTATCGGGGATAAGCTCAGGATAGTGCAGCCGGTTGGGGACCAGCGGATGGCAGCCGCAGTAGATCGCTTCCATAATCGCTACACAGAAGAACTCGTAGGTTGCTGTCGAGACCACGATGTCCCCCGAGTGGAGCAGCTTGCTATAGGTATTGAGGTCTTCCACGTACCCGAAGTGCGTGATGTGGTCCCCGTAACGTTTCCAGGCTTTTTCAAACTCCTCAGGCTTCTCATGCTGGGAGTCCCCCGCCAGAATAAGATCAAACTCCAGATCGATATCGTTGAGACGGTTCAACACCCGGAAAAACATGGCCGGATTCCGGTCAAACTGCCAGCGCTGATTCCAGACGATGACGGGCCGCTTGTTACTGTTTCTTGTATCGGGGTGCTTGTCCAGTGCTGAAAGATCAAGGCCCGGATACATCACCATACTCTTCTGTTCAATCTGCTGAACCGTCTGCAGATACTCGTCATCCTGGTAGTTGGCCAGAAACCCGGGAAGAGCATTGAGGTAGTCATTCATGTGGAACTCTGAGGAGAACAGGAGGCGGTCTGCCGCCAGCATACTCAGATAGTTGATATAGCAGTAGGTCAGATCTCTCTCCTCCCCCTCCGGCATCGGCTGCGTCAGCTGATTCTCATGCATATACATGATCTTCGGTGTGTGGGCAAAACGCGGATTGGTCAGTGCGAGAAATGCCGGCAGATTGGCCATGCTGCTGATCAGCAGCAGATGAATCTCCTCATCTATATGAGAACTCATCTCGGCCAGAGTGACCGAATCACCGCTCATCCGCCATTCACGTCCGTGCCAGTCCAGTTTTACCGGTATCACCTGATGCCGGGAGTGTGTCTGAAGACCCTCAAGAAATGCTTTGTGAGAGCCACTGTAAAAAGGTTCGACTGCGAGTATGTTCATACTCTATGATACACTTTTGAACGTGCAAAAGGAACATGGCTCCAGAGTCGGAGACGGTGTAACTATCTGAACCGTCTGCGGATATCCTCCATAGGCAGGTAGATCAGCGTCGGCTTGCCGAAGGGGTCTGTATAGGGTTCGTCACACGCAAACAGCTGGTCGATCAGTGTCTCCATCTCCAGGGATGCAAGCTGCCGTCCGTGAGGGATCGCTGTCCGGGCGGAGAAGGCGACAGCAACCTTCTTACGGGCGTCCAGTTGCAAACGGCTATCCAGTTCGCGGTACTCCTGCAGAATCTCACGCAGCACCGTCTGTTCATCTCCCATATCGATATCGGCCGGCACCCCATTAATCATGGCGGTGTGTCCGCTCAGCAACTGAACACTGAACCCCATCTGGAGAATGATCGGCAGCAGCTCTTTGAGCAGCGCGAACTCTGTCGCTGAAAACTCCATGGTCTGGGCAAACAGAAGCTGCTGAGTCCCCGGCAGTGCCTCTTCGGTAGCGCTCAGTGCTTTCTCATAGATGATCCGCATGTGCGCCCGGTTCTGATCCACCAGACAGAGACCTGTGCGGGTCTGCGTCAGGATATAGCGCTCATGGAGCTGCCAAAAGCCCGTGTCGCTTCTCTCACGGTGTCGGGTCCGACCCCGTCTGTCTGCCTCCGAACTTTCACCGGCAACGTCATCCCGGGTACGGTCCGGGACACCCCCGGCCACCGGAGATTCTTTCTCTCTGCCATAGAGCTTCTCCCCGATCTCCAGGCCGTCAGTGCCACCACGGTCAAAATTGATTCGCGACGGAATCTGCATATTCCCCTTCTGTCTGCCCGGAGCGGAATCCGCCTCCAGCTCCGAGAACATTCCTGCAGTCCCGGATGATCTGTTGGAATCGTCATGCGAGGAAAATCCATCCAGTCCGCCGAATGATGTACTGAAATCATCACGGGCTCCTGTCGACGGCTCCTCAACTCCCGGTATCAGCAGATACTGGTTCAGAGCCTTTTTGACAACCGAGCGTGTCAGACGGATAATGCTCTGCTCATCTCCGAATTTGACTTCAAGTTTGGCAGGATGAACATTTACATCAACCTGTGCGGGATCCAGATCCAGATAGAGTGCAAAAAACGGGTACTCCCGCTCCCCGATAAAGCTCTCATAGAGTGAGTGTATGACGTGGGTCAGGAAGCGGTGCTGAACAGGTCGGTTGTTCACAAAAATGAACTGCTCCCCCCGGCTCTTCTTGGAGAGTTTCGGATCACCGAGAACTCCCCGGATAGAGACATAGCTGGTCTCCTCCTCAAACGGAATCAGGCTTGCCGAGTAGCGACGCCCCAGCAGGTCCGGAATACGCTGCATCAGAGTGGTGGCCGGCAGACGGTGGACCTCCTCCCGATCGGCCGTTACGTCGAAAGCGATTCCGGGATAGGCCAGTGCCGCCTGATGAACGGCCTGCAGGATGTGACGGAACTCGGTAACATCCTTCTTCAGAAACCGGCGTCTCGCCGGAACATTATAGAAGAGGTTGCGGACAGAGACGGAGGTTCCCGGAGGTGTGGCCACAGGTTCAGGCTCTGACCCGCTGCCACCCTCGATCACCATGCGCCACCCTGAATCATCTTCATGCCGCCTGGTTTTGACCTCTACCCTGGCGATACTCGCAATGGAGGGCATCGCCTCCCCCCTGAAGCCCATCGTACGAATCTTGTGGAGATCCTCGATTTCGGAGATCTTCGAGGTAGCGTGCTGAAGAAAACAGGGATGCAGGTCCTCACGACCCATCCCGCAACCATTGTCGATCACCTGGATCAGGGTTCGTCCCGCATTCTCGATGATAATTTCGATATGGTCGGCTCCGGCGTCAACAGCGTTGTCTATCAGCTCTCTGACTACCGAACCCGGCCGCTGGATCACCTCACCGGCTGCAATCTTGTTGGCAAGCTGCGAAGGCATTCTCTGTATGATGGATGATCCTGTATCCAACTGTTCACTCTGTTCACTCAAAAGCAGACTCTGTTTATAGATAGCTCTGAAGGCTATGTATGGATGTGCTGTGTTCTACTGATTGGCTATATACGTGCTGAACCCGGACTCTTCCCCGATCTGTCAGCAGGTACCTGCTACAGGTACGATATCAGCCAGACAATGAACAGAAGCAGTCCGGCATACATGATCACTCGCTGCGCCTGCCGGTCAGGTCGTCGGGTTTTGGTTTCGAAACGGATTCGCCGTTTTCGTTTTTCGTCCTCTTCCGGGTCGTAGTAACGCAGTGGCAGATCAAATTGTCTGGGTTTCGGCCGTTGGCCGAACATAGGTTTCAGCATAATCTTTGATACATCTTTGGATGGGTCTTCACCCTGTCCCGTTTGCACATTTCACAGCACATACGGCAGCTGGTTCTGGTTCAGAGCTTGTTCAGATCCTCCTTGTCGGAACAGGTCTGAAAACCCCGGTTTGCGGAAATCCTGAACCTTAAATGTAACCTCTTGTGAAATATACCTATTCATTTACAGATATGTGAGTTCCGTCAGGGATAAGACGGCTCCACGAGTCACGAAATTCAAGATTTTTCACTATCATTAGGCCAATTTCCAATCTAACCCGCATACTCCACATTTAACCAGAAATATACCTATGAGTTTTGACAAGATTAAGAAACCAGATACAGGATCCGTCATTGAAAAAAATGCTGACGGCTCCCTGAACGTAGGCAATGATCCGATTATTCCGTTTATCGAAGGAGATGGTACCGGAGTGGATATTACACCGGCCATGAAGCATGTGTTGGACAGCGCCGTGGAGAAGGCCTATAACGGTGAGAAGAAGCTCAACTGGCTGGAAGTCTATGCCGGAGAGAAAGCGGTTGAGTTTTACGGTAATGACACCTGGCTGCCGGAAGACACACTTGAGGCATTCAGACAGTTCAAAGTGGGAATCAAAGGTCCTCTGACCACTCCTGTTGGCGGTGGCTTCCGCTCACTGAATGTTGCGATCCGTCAGAAGCTGGACCTCTACGCCTGTGTCCGGCCGGTCAAATATTACAAGGGAACCCCCAGTCCGGTGAAGGAGCCTGAAAAGACTGACATGGTCATCTTCCGGGAGAACACAGAAGATATCTATGCCGGTATCGAGTATCAGACAGGGACCGACGAGAACAGCAAGCTGAGAGATTTTCTGATCAACGATCTCGGAACCACCAACATCCGTTTTCCGGAGTCGTCTTCACTCGGCATCAAACCGATCTCTGTAGAGGGAACCGAGCGCCTGGTCCGCTCTGCCATCGAATATGCGATCTCCGAAGGCCGCAAGAGTGTCACCCTGGTTCACAAGGGTAACATCATGAAGTTTACCGAAGGCAGTTTCAAGGAGTGGGGCTATGAACTGGCCAAGCGGGAGTACGATGCGAAAGAGATCGACGGTGGTCCCTGGTGTGAGCTTCCCAACGGAATTGTCATCAAGGATGTCATTGCTGATGCGTTCCTTCAGCAGATCCTCACACGACCGGACGAGTATGACGTCATCGCCACCATGAACCTGAACGGTGACTACATCTCTGATGCACTGGCAGCCTGTGTCGGTGGAATCGGAATCGCACCTGGAGCAAATATCCACTATGAGAACGGGGTCGCAGTGTTTGAGGCGACACACGGAACAGCTCCGAAGTATGCCGGCCAGGACAAGGTCAACCCAGGCTCACTGATTCTCTCAGGCGTCATGATGCTGCGCTACATCGGTTGGAAAGAGGCTGCGGATCTGATTGAAAAGGGCCTGGAAGAGGCGATCAGCAAGAAGCGTGTCACCTACGATTTCGAGCGTCTGATGGAGGGAGCCACCCTGCTGAAGTGCTCTGAATTCGGAGAGGAGATCGTCAGCAATATGTAAGCGGATACCGCTTCAAAACCGTTAAACGGATAGCACTCTGCAGGACTCCTGCGGAGTGTGATTCCGTTTTTTTTTATTCTCACCTTTCCCGCTTTTCGATCCAGCCACTCCTATCTGCTATTCCCATCCGCCAATCAACGACTGCGAAGAGACATTAAGACACTCCGCAGTAGCCATTCCCGGGAGGCAAAGCCGATCAACAGCTACTGCCACTCGCTGAGCGGCTGACTCGCCAGCATCTGTCGCCAGATCCCCTCGTACCCCGGCAGCTGAGTACCAATCTCGTCAAGAAGCACTGTAGAGGGAACCTCAGCTTTCACAAAGACGTGTACCGTTCCGTTATCCCGCTCCAGATGTTCAGACGTAACTTCGACATTTGAGAGATCCAGAGCATGAACAGCATTTCGAAGCTGCAGAATCAGATCTCTTTCTGATGCCTGATCAGTCGAGTTGGAGACCTCATCTCTCGCCTGCTCCAGAGCGGTATCGACCCAAACTCTCAGATTGGCCAGAACCTGACTCTCTGCATGGTTTCTGGCCCACTCCACATCAGACCCCGGTGCGCTGGCAAAGGAGATCACAAGACCTTCTGTAACCTGGGCGGATGTCTCCGGGTTGAACCAGTCCGGCCAGATCTCTTCTGAACCGCCGGCCTCCTCTGCCGCAACAGTGGTCTCTTCAGGCTCTTCCGCAACCTCTTCAAGAGGTGCACAGGAGATAGTTAGCAGTAGTAGTGACAGGACGAGAGTAGTCAGGTGCAGGTGGTAGTGAAACATGTACGGAATCAGGTTATTAGCATTTTAAAGACAACTACTTTACAAGCACAACGTAGATGATGACCGCCTCCGGGGTACGGGTCTTCAGCGTCACCGGGTTGTCAGAGTTATTGATCATCTGCTCCAGCTCAGAGAGTGAGTCGACGGGCTGGTCATCAACTTCAAGTATCTGATACTCAGGACGGAGCCCGCGGTTCCAGGCTTCAGTTCCTCTCTCCACAGACTCCACAAGCAGTTCGTAGCCATTATCAGACAGTCCCGGGATCGCCTGGATGGTGAAGCCGAATTCAAAACTTTGCTGCTCTATTCCATAATCTTCCGGACGCTCTCCATAATCGTCATAATCCTCCGGATGCTCACCTTGTGGCGGCAGTGTCGGATCACCACCGTCATCAGGGTCAAGCTCAGGCCCCGGTACTTCGAACTCGTCATACAGATCCTGGGCAGTAAGTTCCGGTGCTCTCAAAATGACATCGCGGGTGAGGATCTCTCCATCCCTCCAGAGAGTCAGCGAGATCGTATCCCCCGGCCGGTACATCGCCACCTTCTCCTGGAGCTGATTGGCTTCGTTAACCTCACTCCCTTCTACCTCCAGAACCACATCATTGCGCCGAATTCCGGCATCGTAGGCCGCACCTCCGCGAGGCGTCTCCACAATCCATACCCCGCGAATCTGATCCATATTGAGATCTCTGGCAATGGAGTGATTCACCGATTCAATTCCGATACCGATCATGCCCCGGCGAACTTCACCAAACTCCATCAGGTCACCGGCGACCTTCAGAGCCAGATTACTCGGTACTGCAAATCCATACCCCTGGTAGTTACCGCTCTGGGTGGCGATGGCGGTATTGATACCGACCAGTTCCCCACTGGTATTGACCAGTGCGCCCCCGCTGTTACCCCGATTGATGGCCGCATCTGTCTGAATAAAGCTCTCGATCCTGTGGCTGTCATTGATAATCTGTACGTCCCGGCTCAATGCACTGACGATCCCTGCCGTTACTGTGGAGCGGAGCCTGAACGGATTGCCGATAGCCAACACCCACTCACCCACGCTGATTACATCGGAGTTACCGAGGATCACCGGCTGAATGTTGTCTGCCTGGATCCGGATCACAGCCAGATCCGTACTCGGATCGGTTCCGACAATCCGCGCCGGAAATGAGCGTTTGTCATTCAGCGTTACATGGATACCGTCACCTACAGCACCCTCGATGACATGATTGTTTGTCAGGATGTATCCATCCTCGGATATAATGACGCCGGATCCGACAGTGCGGGCTCTGCGCGGCATGAACCGCTCCCAGATGCCACTGTCACTCCCTTCGTCTTCATAGCCTCCTCCCCCGCTCATCTGAACAGTGGTCTCAATATAGACGACAGCGGGAGTCACTTCATCAGCAATCTTCCGGAAGAGAAACCGGGCATCAAACCCCTCCAGATCATCCACATTGACCGCGGGCTGTGAACTTCGCTGAACCTCTGTCACCCGCAACTCTGCAAAGTCACGTCCCCAGCTGTCGGGCTGAACCATGGAGATGATCAGACCGATCAGCACCCCGATAAGGACCAGCAGAATGCCGGTAAGTACAATATCTCTTTTCTTCATACCTGGTCCTTCAGGATTTGATCAAAGATGGCATCGGACCTGCGCGGTCTCAGACCATCGAAGTGATACATAAAGTACTTATCCAAATGATCAATCAGGCTTCTTAGTTCATTTCGGACCAGCTCTTTTTTCAATACAGAGGCATCTCTTGAATCAGAAGCCTGCAACAGAAACTCCAGCTGGTTCCTGGTCAGCCGCAGAACCTGTTGAGAGATTGCATGGCCCGCCACTACACCATCTTCAATATTGAGATACCCGCTCTCCGCCCCGGGCGAGATCTCTCCGATCTGAATACCGAAACCCATCAGCTGTGCCAGCCGGACCTGGATATAGGGAAACAGAGTCCGCTGAACCTCCTGCTGCTCCTCCAGCCAGACCAGAAATCTCTCGGTGAAACGGTAGATCTGTTCATTTCCCTCCCCTTCATGTACAAGCTGTGAAATCAGCTCCAGGGCACTCATCACAAGAGCCATCTTCTCAACATCGAGAGACAGCGTGTCAAGACGGTGCTCCAGCGACGCTTCTGTCAAGGTCTGAACCGAACGCGTCGGTTTGTAGTAGTAGACGGCCCCGAGAATTCGCCCGGGTTGAAGAAGACCGGCAAATTTACTCTTCGGTTTCCTGGCCCCCTTGGCGATCAGGGAGATCCTTCCGTGTCTTCTGCTCAGGACAGTGACGATCAGACTCGATTCACTATATTCAACCGTCCGAAGTACCACAACTCCGGTTTTCGTAATCAGGGACATGATTATGTCCGCCTCTCTTTCTTAAAAACGGATCCAGTTTCGATCTTCCAGTGTCTGTACGATAGAGGGAAGTACGGTCAGAGCTGTTATGAGAGTCATACCGATACCCACTACAGCGATAATTCCGATCGACTTCAGACCCGGATGATTGGTAAACAGCAGTCCCGCAAAGCCCTGCATGGTGGTGATTGAGGCCATGGAGATGTGCTGTCCCGTACTTGACAACACATTCCAGATGCTGCTCCTGCCTTCGTCACGATAGCGGCTCACAATGTGTACCCCATTATCACATCCGATTCCCAGAATCGCAGGCAGAACAACCAGGTTGTAGAAGTTGAACTTCAGCCCGAACAGTATCATGATTCCGAACAGGAACCCGAACCCGATCAGAAGTGGCAACATGGCCAGCAGAGCCCACCTCAGGGACCTGAAAGAGAAAAGCAGCAGGATGAAGACCAGGATCGACGTCGCCGCCACCATGTAGGGGCTCTCCGCGATCATCAGATCCAGCATCTCCGCGGCTACAATGGAAGTACTGCCGGCATAGTAGGTCGTGCCGTTCTCCAGTTCAATTTCACCAATCTCCTCTTTGAATGCAATCGACCGTCGACCGTCCGACAATCCCGTATTGGGATAGATGATGACAAACCGGCCGATCTCTCCATCCCGTGTCATGAATCGGTTCAGAAGAAAATCCGGAATCTGCTCAAGCGCCAGAGGCTCCCGGGTCTGGGATGCCCGTCGAAGAATATCCAGGTCTTCACTCTCCTGATCGACAATAAACGGATTCTGAAGCAGCGAACGTATCTTGCTGATCGAGTCCAGCTTGGCCTGTGCCATCTCCTCATAGGGCGGAAACCGCTCCTGAAGTGCCTCCACATTGTCGATCATGGTGTTGGGATTGCTCTCCTGCCTCTCTCTGACCTCCTCGAGAATCGCAAAGACATCCTCATTGCTGTCCGCCAGGACATATGCCGGATTTCGCCGGCCGTTCTCATCCACGCCTCTTGCAAACTCACGGAACTCCCGATACTCGGGAAACTCCGGCTCCAGTACGCCGAAGTCATACTCAAATCTGAGATCATTCACGTTGAACAGAATAAGCACCGAGAGAGCTACGGTCACACCCATGACAGCCCCTGCAAAGGGAAACCGTCTGATTCGCACCCGTCTCTCCTGATCTTCGGCACGCCGGATCAGCAGAATCCAGTTCAGCCTCTCAAGAATCACCAGTATGGAGGGGAGAATGTAGAGCATGGCAAACAGCGCCAGCACGATACCGACGCTCGAGATAAAACCGAATTCAGAGAATCCCCTGAAATCAGCAAAAATCAGAATAAGCAGGGCTGAAGCCGTAGTCAGTGCACTCACAACGATGGCACTGCCTGTGCGGTCATAGACATTAAGGATCGACTCCTGGACGCCGCCTCCGTCTGAACGAAACTCGATGTAGCGGGCATAGAAGTGGATTCCATAGTCGATACCCAGCCCGAAAAGGATGACAAACAGCACCGACGTCATGGTGTTCAGTGTACCGAGAACGGCCCATGTAATGCCGAATGTCCACGAGAGGCTGATAAGCAGGGGGAGACCGATAATGATGATCGGCAAAGGCGCCCGTATGAGGTGGCTCCAGAAACTGTACCGCCTCCTCGATTTGTCTCCGAGCCGGTAGTTGAAATACTTCTTCAGAAAAAAGTAGATCATGACGAGCAGAATCACACTGCCGATACCGGTGGCGAAACTGTTGAAGACATCACTCATGATCGATTCAAACTCATTAAGATGCCGTTTGAGTCGTCCTCCGAAACGCACCTCCATATCGGAGTGATACGATGAGGGGTTCATGGAGACGATAAGATCATCATAAGCGGCGAAAAGATCCTCCAGATAGGCGATATCACTCTGGGAGCCGGAGGGGTACATGTCTATGACCATGAGGGTGCTGTCCTCACTTACCGGATACTCACTCGGGATGATCTCATGGTACACCTCCCGGAACTGCTCTATATCACTCCCCCCTTCCTCTTCATCCTCCTCTTCCATGAGGTCAAAATAGAAGGGGTTGGCCTGCTCGCGAGCCTGGTCGATCTCATCCTGCAGGAACTCGATGATCTGGTGCAGTTCACGATCGGTGGCCAGAAAGAGTGCATTATCCTTCAGTACATCGGTCTCTCTTCGGAACTCTGCCCTGTTGAAAAAAGGGCGGTTTCGCTCAGTATCGTAGAGCTCCAGACTTTCAGCGATCAGATCCTCGGCAAACTCCATGTTCGCCTCGAAACTTGAAGAGCGGATGGCAACCTCCATCACTGTCTCTCCACCGACGGTCCGCTGAAGCTCTTTCAGAGCCTGGACATTTTTGTTGGAGTCAGGAAGAAGTGTGGCCAGATCGGTATCGATCTGAAGCCTGAGTGCAAAACTGGCTGAGATGATAGCGAGCAGAAGCGCCACAAGAAGCACAATCCACGGGTGCCTTGTATTGAGAATAACGAGGGGACGCAGTGCGTGTAGTATCTTTTGCATAGGGATTGGTTCTGTAGCCGGCAGGCGCTAATAATAAGGATTTTTTGCTGTAAATAGCGCCTCTTGTTCCACTTCGGAACGACGGAGCAGGTTCTTGAGAACGAAGGATAAGTTCTTCGGACACGTCAGGTTTCAGGACACGACAAATCAGTTTTTAGAATCAACGAAGCAGCCTCTTCAGAGTTACGGAGCAGGGATGCCAGATGCTTCAGTTCTATGCTCTCCGGACTCCGGAGCCGGAAGAAAACGGATATCGTCATAATCCGCCTTCACCTCACTGCCTGTACTCACACCATCACTCAGTACGAGGATAGCCAGAGGCCGGTCCGGAGGGTTTCCCCCGTGAAGCTCCCGGTAATCCTCCCGGATATTCCGTTGGAAGGTGATCCACTCCCCCAGTCTGTCATCACCCGACTCCACGACCAGGATCTTCTGATGTCCGAAATTTTTGGAGAGCTCAGTACCCACCGGAAGAGTGCTGCTCCAGGTGTAGCGGATCACTTTAGGGATCCCCAGCCAGTTCACACTGTAGACGACATAGATACTGGCTGTGACATCATTGGTGCTGTCGCGTCTCTCATTCCCTTCAGGAGGAAGCTTGTGCGCACGCCATCTCCACGTGAGCAGAGGGTAGTCGCTGATGTTAAAATTCTCCACTTTGGCTACAGGGAAGTTCAGATGCGTACCGTGCACACCTTCAAACCGCAGGTACCGGTTATTCCCCTCCTCCATGACACGGTAGTGATATCTATTTCTGTCTTTTTCGCTATAGAGGGCCGGTACCGCCTCCCCTTTCTGGTTCATCCAGCGCGAAGGGAGCTCACCCGGCGTCTCGCCCGAGAAATCCTCGATCAACAGGCTGCCATCCTTCAGAACCGGCAGCTCCTTCAGTGGAAGGTGATCCGGGACCTGGGAAACCGCCGGTGAGGTGAGAAACAGGAGAGTGATCAAAAGTGATAAATATTTCATAAAGAGTGGGTGCCAACGTATTTGTACCTCTACAACCCTGTACACAGGCTGCGGTTCAGAAGTAGTGCAAGTTTGCAGAATTCTGTATCTTTTCCAACGGTTAAGAAACTTAAAAATTGGTTCCAGTTTCCTGAATACCAACTGTTGTTGTGGTTACCATCATCTCCGTCAATGAGTGATTTCAAGGACAAGTCTTTAAAAATCACGCTGATCACCCTTCTGGTCTACGCGCTGCTGGTGGCCACACACGAGGGAGAATTCTGGCCTTTCAGCATCTACCCGATGTTCTCCCAGGCAGGAAATCCATGGACGCGCGCCATGGTGACCGATGTCACCGAGGTACCGGATTCTCTCATCTGGGAGACACGTGAGCGTGATCATCAGCATGGACCGCCGGTATCGATAAAGCAGTACGGAGTGGATCAGATCGACTTCTCCAACTTTGTGACCAAGACCCGCAACTGGACGTCACAGCGTAAACGGGCACTTACTACGATGTTCGACAGTGCTGCGCTGGAGGGTGACCGGAGACTGATGGTCATGAAGGTTCAGGGGCGCCTGCAGAAAGATGGCGGGGAGCCGGATGTCACCCTGGAAGCGGTCCCTTTTCTGCTGATGACGGCCGATTCAGTCTACACCAATCCCGGACTTCCGACTACTGCCTACAGACATGACTGAATCCATCCGCCAGAAACTGCGGGCCCTGGGAACCCGGCTGTTCGAGACCGATAGACCCTTCATTCCCGGTGAACTGCTCTTCTACAAACTCTTTGAGCTCTTCATCATGTTCTGGGTCATCCGCCTCTCCTGGGAGTGGAGCTTCTATACACTTCGGAACAGCGATGTGGTCCTGCCGCTCGGTCTGGCCAACTACCTCGATGTCTCCCTCCTGTTTGGCAACAATCTCCCCTTCGTACTGGCAGGCGTGATCACCCTGCTAACGCTGCTCTCCTTCTTCCGCATCGGTTTCCGGTGGCAGTACCTGCTGGTGCTTCTTCTGCTCCACACGCTTCATGTGACACGCTATTCACAGGGAGAGATCCCCCACAGCCCCAATCTGATCGGCATGACTCTGCTCTGCTTCGGTCTGGCCATCTGGTTTTTTGACAAGCCGGAGCACCGGTGGCGTTTCGCCTTTGGCAGCATGATCTTCTTCATCGGGCTGGGCTACACCAGCGCTGCATTCAGTAAAATGATCGGCACCGGACCCACCTGGGCTGACGGCCACCACCTCTGGCTGTGGATCGGTGAAAAAGGGACCGACATCCTCTCCCGGGAAGGGGTCTTCGAAGCGAACTTCATTCAGGAGATGGCGCTTCAAAGCGCAGGAATTGCGACTCTCTACCTCCTGATCGGCTGGATAACGGAGCTGGCCGGTTTTACCATGTGGTTCCCCCGCCTCCGTCCCTGGATTGTGGCGGCCACCATCGGGATGCACCTGGGCATTACTCTCACCATGAACATCCGTTTCGATCTCTTTGTTATGCAGCTGGTGCTGATCGGATTCCCATGGTATCTTCTTCTGAACCGTCTGTCATGGGTCCACTCCGAAAGGGTGATAACCGCTCTGCGGAAAACAGGCTGATCACCTCCCGGGGCCAGCTGCCAGCGAAGATCCTGCAGTGGAGATCCTGCCAGTGAAGATCCTGC
>Ga0209487_1000607_pt1 | contig 32144 bp, 21 predicted proteins | sample Poulit2012_FD_187524 | JGI IMG/M metagenome (GOLD analysis project Ga0209487, IMG submission 187524) | Agricultural soil microbial communities from Georgia to study Nitrogen management - Poultry litter 2012 (SPAdes) (version 2) | ecosystem: Environmental > Terrestrial > Soil > Agricultural land...
CAAACAGATTGTCCAAGACCTCCAGGCTTGTGACGCCTTGGTCGAGGTTAAAGCACATACACTCATGGTGCCGCGCGGAGATCGCACTAAAACCGTTATCGAGCCCATGCTAACCGATCAGTGGTTTGTTGCCATGAGCGAACCCGCCCCCGAGGACAGCCTGCATCCAGGCAAAAGCATCACCGAAGTTGCCCTCGAGGTCGTGGCCAACAAACAAGTGCGTTTCGTACCTGAAAACTGGACCACCACCTATAACAACTGGCTCAATGACATCCAAGATTGGTGTATTTCTAGACAATTATGGTGGGGGCACCAAATCCCTGCTTGGTATAGCGAATCAGGGGAAATTATCGTTGCCCGTAACGAGTCAGAGGCCATAGAACGTGCACGCGCGCAAGGTATCCAAGGTCCACTGACCCGCGACGAAGATGTTCTAGACACTTGGTTTTCTTCTGCTTTAGTCCCCTTTACCACCATGGGCTGGCCCGAAACAACAGCAGATCTGGAAAAGTATCTACCCTCGAGTGTGTTGGTGACGGGCTTTGATATTATCTTTTTCTGGGTCGCACGCATGATCATGATGAGCATGCACATGACAGGCAAAGTCCCCTTCGAAACCGTTTATGTCCACGGCCTGATCTGCGACATGGAAGGTAAAAAAATGAGCAAATCCCAGGGAAACACCCTGGACCCTGTTCACGTGATCGAAGGCATTGACCTAGAAAGCCTCATTAAAAGCCGCACCACAGGCCTGATGAATCCGAGCCTAGCTGACAAAATTGCAGCACGTACTCGCAAAGACTACCCCGATGGGTTTACTGACTATGGCACAGACGCCTTGCGCTTTACCATGGCTGCTTATGCCACCCTGGGGCGCAATATTAATTTCGATTTAAAACGCTGCGAAGGCTACCGAAACTTTTGCAATAAGCTCTGGAATGCCACTCGTTTTGTGCTCATGAACACCGAGCAATCAGCCCCCATGCAACAGGGCGCGGCTAATCAGAGCGCGTTGTCCAACGCAGATCGTTGGATCCTCAGCGCTTTGCAACGCTTCAAGCAGCAGGTTGCACGCGGCTTTCGCGAATACCGCTTTGACAATATTGCCAACGGCATCTATCACTTTGTCTGGGACGAGTATTGCGATTGGTATTTGGAAATCGCTAAAGTCCAAATACAGCAAGGCGACGAATCACAACAACTGGCCACCCGCCAAACACTGCTACGTGTACTAGAAGAGATCCTACGCCTGGCGCATCCATTAATCCCTTTTATTACCGAAGAGCTTTGGCAAAAAGTCGCAGTATTGGCGGGCACTCGCGATGCGAACGAGGAAACCAGTATCAGCATCCAAACATACCCCGAAGCCAACGAAGACCTCATCGATGAGCAGGCCGAGCGTGAAATCTCTATGCTCAAGGCCTACGTGGATGCTATCCGCACGCTGCGTGGCGAAATGAATCTATCCCCAGCTGAGCGGGTGCCTTTGTTAGCCCAAGGAGATGCCCAACGGGTGGCAGCCAACCAAAATTATCTGACCGCTTTGGCCCGCCTTAGTGAGGTCCAAATACTGGATAGCCTGCCAGATAACATGGGTGCCCCTACTCAAGCGGTGGGCAATACGTCATTAATGCTGCATGTAGAGATTGATATTGATGCCGAGCTAAAACGTCTTAATAAAGAGTTGGATAGGCTCAACGGTGAAATACAACGTGCCGAGGGCAAACTGCAAAACAAAAACTTTGTAGAAAAAGCACCCGAACACGTCGTACAACAAGAACGCGACCGTTTGAGCAACTTTACCGAGACCAAACAGACCCTGCTCGCACAGATCGCTAGATTGCAGTCATAGGGCAGGCCGAGACTTAAAGCAGGGCGACAAGCAGAAAAAAGGCAACCCGCATCACGGGTTGCCTTTTTATTTAATTATTAATCAGCGCCGTCGACGCCGCGGCAGGCTAATAGGGGCATCCTGCAAAGACTCTTGAACTGCTTGGGTGCCCTGCTCTTGTAATAGTGCCAAAAAGCGTTCATCGTCATCACTAAGCAGCCCCTTTTGGCGCGCCGCAATGATCAAATCAGGCCGACGTATCGACGACAACAATAAAGACTGCTGACGTCGCCAACGGGCAATCGCCTGATGGTCACCCGAACGCAACACGGCAGGTACTGCACGTTGCTGCGCGTCGAGCTCAGGACGCGTGTAATGAGGGCTGTCCAGCAACCCGTCTAATCCCTCATGAAAAGAGTCTGCCAGAGCTGAATGCTCGTGATTGAGCACCCCTGGAAGCAAACGAACAGCGGTGTCTATCATGGCCAACGCAGCAAACTCGCCACCGGACATGACGAAATCCCCTAGCGAATACTCATGCGTAATATGAGCATCAATAAAACGCTGATCAATACCCTCATAGCGACCACAAATAAGTATTGCCCCCCCATCTTTTGCCCACTGCTGAGCAACATTTTGGGTAAAAGGCTGCCCAGTCGGACTAAGCAAGACCACAGGTAGCACACTATCTGCCGAGGCTGTGGGAGTTATCTGTGCTGATGCTTGGGTTGTTTTTTTTGGGCTGATTTTTTGGCTGATTGCTGACTGTGAGGAGGGTATTTGATAAGAATGTGGCGCTTGAACCTGCTCAGACCGACGCGCTATTAGAGCATCTGTCAGCGCCTTTTCTAAGGGCTCGGCCAGCATGACCATGCCTGGCCCACCACCATAAGGGCGGTCATCTACCGTTCGATGCGTATCCGTGGTGTAATCACGCGGATTCCAGCAAGATAATTGCCATAAGCCATTTTCATGAGCGCGCCCAGTGACCCCAAACTGTGTCAACACTGAAAACATTTGCGGAAATAGGCTGATGACATCAAAACGCATAGCAAGCACAGGGTGAAGGCTACTTGGCCGTTCTATGGGTCAACTAAAGGGCCGTAGGCCAATTAGTTAAAATGGATTTAGCGTCAAGATCGACTTGTAGCACATGCGCCTCTACAAAAGGCACCATGCTTTGTTGGATGCGGTTTCTTTTGTTGCGTGAAGGCACAAATGTGCCGTCTTTATCAAGTACACCTTGATCGATGACCAATACGGCATGGGCGCCATTATCAAAGACGTGACTGACCTCGCCTAGCAGTACAGTAGGCGTAGTTTGGGTGCTGTAAACGCGACAACCCAATAAATCGACCCAGTAATACTCGTCAGCGGGTAGAGGATCAAATTGACCGCGAGGCACCCAGACAGTATGGCCGCGCAAACGCTCTGCTTGATCTCTGTCGTGATACCCATCGGGCAATGCGATCACAGTATTACTGTGAGGACGGGCTTGTGCGATAGGAAGTGAAATAAAGGTAGCTGCGCCCTGCTCGAGGACTGACTCGGGCGCCTTTAACCACCATTGCTTGGCCTGTACCAATGTATCAAAGCCGTCCGTATACGGGCGGATCTTGATCCAGCCGCGCACACCGAAAGCGGACATTACGTGACCAAGCTCAACCAAATCGTGTGGCACCTGGCCACCGAAAGGTGACTGATCAACCGTCATGAGTCAATCAGATTAAACAGCAGTTTCAACTTGCTTGCGATACTCTTTTACCAGGCGACGAACAGTCGGTGATACCTGAGCGCCATTGTCTACCCAGTATTGAATACGATCAAGCTCGATGCGCAGATTTTCCTGACCCTCAGCACCTACGGGGTTATAAAAACCTAAACGCTCGATAAAGCGACCGTCGCGTCGCACTTTAGAATCAGCTGCCACAAATGTATAAAATGGGCGCTTTTTAGAGCCACCACGGGCTAGGCGAATTACCACCATTGATAATCCCTTTTATATTGGTTATGAAAATACGTAAAGCCAACCATTCTACCACCTAGAATGAAAAAGCGGAAAACATTTTAGATTATTTACCACAGAACAACAGCGAAATTCTCGCTGATGCCAGTGAGTTAGCGCTTTTTAAGATAATGCGCAATGCTTTTGACCTCGTTTGCATCGAAATGCTGCTGCGCTAATAGCTCGTGTTTAGCCTGTGCGGCAAAGGCCTGAAAGTCTTCTTCGGCATGCGGATCCGTGGTGATGACCTTGAGGACCTCACCACTTTGGATATCTGCCAAAGCCTTTTTTGCCTTGAGAATGGGCAGCGGGCACTTGAGGCCCGAGGTATCAATATCTAATTCAAACTGTAATTCTTGCTCGGTACTCATGAATCCACCTTGTTTTGTACCCAGGTCAACACACTGTCTAATGCCTGCGCTAACCCAGCGGGGTTTGCACCACCCCCCATAGCCATATCGGGGCGCCCACCCCCCTTGCCATCGACCTGTTGCGCGACCATAGCCACTAATTCGCCTGCTTTGACCTGTTCGGTGAGATCTTTGGTCACACCAGCGACTAAATTGACCTTGTCATTATGAGTAGTGGCCAGGACTATAACCGCAGTGCCCAGCTTGTTTTTAAGCTGATCGGCAGTGCTGCGTAAGCCCTTGGGATCAGCGCCTGGTAGCTCGGCTGCCAGAACCTTTATCCCATTGCCCATTGTGTGCGCCTGTGACGCCAGATCCTGGCCTGCTGCAGAGGCCAACTGGTCTTTGAGGCGGCTGTGCTCGCGTTCTAAGGTACGTACTTGAGATTGTAGTTGACCGATTCGATCAGCAATTTTATCAGGTGTAGTTTTCAACTGCCCGCTGGCAGCATGCAGCTGCTGTTCAGTTTGTTGGGCCCAATGCACTGCATTCATACCCGTCAAAGCCTCGACCCGACGGATGCCTGCGGCAACACCGCCCTCGGACACTATTTTAAACAACCCTATATCGCCTGTTGCACGCACATGTGTGCCACCACATAACTCGCGCGAGGTCCCGATGTCTAAAACACGCACTTCGTCATCGTATTTTTCACCAAACAGGGCGATGGCACCAGACTCTACGGCCTGGTCAAAACTCATTAACTGAGCCTGCACTGGTTCGTTAGCGAGGATTTCGTTGTTAACGATATTTTCGATCGCAGCGATTTGCTCGGTGGTTAAAGGCGAATCATGGACAAAATCAAAGCGTGTTTTCTCTGCATCGACCAATGACCCGCGTTGTTGCACGTGCTCACCAAGCACCTCTTTCAAAGCCTTGTGCATCAAATGCGTGGCCGAGTGGTTACGAATAGTCGCCTCGCGATGTAAATAATCCACCTGAGCACTTAGTTTATCACCGACTTGTAGCGACCCTTGTTTGAGCATGCCATGATGCCCAATAACCTGGCTGGAAATACTTTGCGTGTCACCGACAACAAACACTGCCGTATCATCACGCAGTACTCCCACATCACCTACCTGCCCCCCTGCCTCGGCATAAAAGGGCGTCACATCTAAAACAACAACAGCCTCTTGGCCCGCCTGGATAGCATCTACTGAAGTCCCATCCAAGTAAATGGCCTGCACGACGGTGTCATCCACAGCCAAATGCTCGTAGCCTTTGAAGGTCGTATGCACGCCATCGTAGCTAAGCCCTTGGGCAGCCTGAAATCGGCCCGCAGCGCGTGCACGCTGACGTTGTTGTTCCATGGCCTGATCAAAGCCCTCAAAATCAACCTGTACGTCACGCTCTCGACAAATGTCTGCGGTCAAATCGACTGGAAAACCATAGGTATCGTAAAGAGTAAATAATGTTTGACCGTCTAGGGTGTCCCCAGTCTTAAGCTGTGACAATGCCTCATTCAGAATGCGCATGCCATGCTCAAGGGTTTCTATAAAGCGCTCTTCTTCTTGGCGCAGAACCTGTTCGATGCGCTCTTGCTGGTTGGTTAGCTCGGGATAGGCATCACCCATCTGCTCAGTGAGTGCTCCTACTAAGCGATGGAAAAATGGCTGGTTTTGGCCTAGTTTGTGGCCATGACGCAAAGCGCGACGAATAATTCGGCGTAGTACATAACCGCGCCCTTCGTTGCCCGGAATAACGCCATCAATGATGAGAAAAGCACAGGCCCGGATATGATCAGCGATGACCTTGAGAGAGTTGTCCTGAAGATCTGTGGCACCTGTTTCGCGAGCAGCAGCGCGAATCAGAGCCTGAAAGATATCGATCTCGTAGTTAGAGCGCATCCCTTGTAGAACAGCAGCCATACGCTCTAAGCCCATCCCTGTATCCACGCAGGGCTTGGGTAGCGGAGTCATGCTGCCATCAGCTGCGCGCTCGTACTGCATAAATACTAAATTCCAGACCTCGATAAAACGATCGCCATCCTCATCCTCGGATCCTGGAGGGCCGCCCCAAACCTCAGGGCCGTGATCATAGAATACCTCGGAGCAAGGTCCACAAGGGCCAGTATCTGCCATTTGCCAGAAATTGTCTGACACATAACGTTGTCCGGCCTCGTCACCAATGCGAATAATACGCTCGTGGGGAACCCCGATCTCTTTGTTCCAGATGTCGTAGGCCTCGTCGTCCTCGGCATAGACTGTGACCCAAAGGCGCTCTGAGGGCAAGCCAAAAACCTGTGTCAAAAGCTCCCAAGCATAGTGAATCGCATCATGCTTGAAATAATCACCAAAGCTGAAATTGCCCAGCATCTCGAAAAAAGTGTGGTGGCGTGCTGTATAGCCCACATTTTCCAAGTCGTTGTGCTTGCCCCCGGCACGCACACAGCGCTGAGAGGAAACGGCACGCACATAGGGGCGTTGTTCTTGCCCGGTGAATACGTCCTTAAACTGCACCATCCCTGCGTTGGTAAACAACAAAGTGGGATCATTGGCTGGTACTAACGAGGAAGAGGGCACCGGTTGATGGCCACGCTCTTCGAAGAAGGATAAAAACTTTTGACGAATCTCGGATGTCTTCATGAATTGCTGCGCTGTTAAAATAAAGATGCCTAATTATATCTCGGAACAAAATAGGGATGAAACATCCCCGCCTTTGCAACTAGCCAGTTCCCAATTACAAAATGCAAACAATCATAATACCAACCTTTATTCATTCTTAATAGTTTTCGAATGCGGGCCGGCAAAGATGGCTGCGGTAGTAATTGCTGAGTTCGTCCTCAAATACAGCAATGATGGTAGGCATATAACCTGGCGCACAACCGCAAGCGCCTATGACTGGATTGGCCGTATTTCCCAAGGTTGGGTGACTGCATTGTCCATATTGATTGGAAATAAAATAACCACCATCCCGTGCCATGGCCTGTTGCCATTGTCCCTCGCGACAAAGCAATAAGGTAGGTAAATGAGCATCATGGGCAATGGCCCCTACCTGATTACATGTTTGGCCGTTCTCAGCCTCTAAGCCCATAGCGATATAACCATCACTACGTACCGCAGTTTTGCTATGTACCTGCCCTTGTACCGTTAGATGATTCTGAAATTGAGGGTCACGCTCGTCGCGCACACGTAGATATCGTAGCCATAATTGCTCTCCATGCACGGCTAAAGCGATGGTTCCTTCGGGCAGCTGGCCCTGCTGAGCAAATTGATTGGGCCAGCGGAAATGGGGGCCTGCCAACCATTGCTCATAAGGTGCTTGCACGGTCAGGCCACTGCCATCGGTGGCCTCGCGCCATAGATCCAAACCCTGTGCATCAGCTACCCCTGAGCTTTTTTGCAAGGGCTCATCGACCACAATCAATGCATGTAGGAAACAATTCCCGCCTAGGCAAGGCTCTTGGGGGAACACCCAGATACGAGCCGGTGGTTCTGTAAAGTGGGTAAACGCAGGACTTAGTAAACCCAACTGCTGCAGCTCATCTAGAGTGGGCTGTTGCCAATCAGCTACCCAATGCCCATTCAGAACCACCGAAGAATAAGGCGCGGCGTTGATTAGCTGGGGGCCATAATCCTCGATATAGCGCTCGGACGCTTGTTGCAATGCCTGCATCCACAGTGCGGTAGATGTAATGCGTAATTCGGTTTTTTTATCGGCCCAGGCACCCACCGCCCAAACTGCAGCCAATAGCGCCAACGTCATGACCAGCATATATTCCAACAACACACTACCACGCTGTGAGCGCCCAGACACAAAGACACATATTCTCATGCCCAAGCGCCCTAGCGGATAACAAATTTAAAGGTGTTGACCTCGCCGTCTGCACATTGTTGCTGCGCATGAAAAGCATTGTAAGTACGCTGCCCGCTTTTGACCTCGACTAATCCACCGGTCGCACCAATATGTATTTCATCCGCAACCTGATGCAACACCGTTGCCAGTGCAGGGCATGCTGCATGGTGCACTCCAGTCAGTTGCAGTTCTAATGCCCGGCCGCCATCAAGCTCATTTACCAACAACTCACCATCCTTGCCTAATCCATGATTGACTACTGTTTGCCCGCCCTGCCCCTGAATATTAAAAACAGCTTTATCTTGATTTTGACGTGAAAAATGCTGAATGTTCATACCAGAGTATTGATTTGCTCCGTGTACCGAAGCATTCAAATGCTGTCGCAATACATAATGCGCCAAGGCCTCTCCTACTTTGGGAACACGGTTTTCAACCAAATAACCTTGAATGGCTGGTACTGCCAACACTGCTAACAACAAAACAATCACAGTGACCACAGAGATTTCTATCAGCGACAAGCCTTGCTGAATCCGATGGCTGTGCATTAATCGAGCAGTATTTGGCTGCTCTGGTTGTTTTTTGGAATTTAAAATCAAATCACTCATAACTCCTCCTTTTATGCTCATTAAACAAACATATTTATTAATCCGTGTCGCAGCTCTTCAAACACGCGGTAATGCCAAAAAAGCAAAGCCAATAAAATAGTCACACCCACCAACAAAACCACCCATCGCGCCACGACCACGATACGATTCAAACGATCTTCGATCCGCTCCGCCAAACGTTGTGCAATTGCCATGCAAGCGTGTTCAAGACTTTGCCCTTCGGACATATCCGCTAAAAACCACAAATCTTCTTTATCGAGCAAACCCGTAGCAAAGCTACTGGCGCCTGTGTGGCCCTGTATTATTCGCTTTTGAATCTGTACGAGTCTCAGTCGTAACCATGGAATCGAGGTATCCGCCAGACGATGGATTGCTGACTCCAAAGGTAAATGCACGTGCTCCAAGGAAAGCAAAATACCTAAGGTTTGTAATAAGTTATATGCACCCATTAATCGATAACTTTTCCACGGCTCTAAACGGTCCATATATAAGCGCCCTGCCCCCACATAACGGCTAAAGCTAATGAACACCGCAATTAGGACACCCAGCGCCAATAGCGGAATCAACCACCCAAAACGCAAAAGCCAATCCGCAGTTGCAAATAAAGCCCGAGTCGCTGGCCCGTAATACTCAGGGGGCACATAGGAAAAAGCACGACGCAACTCAGGAACAGTAAATAAAGGAATCAACACTAGCGCCCCACAAAGCACTGCGATAGCTAAAAAGGCTGGCCACAATACAGCCTGGTTTTGCCTTCTCAGACGCTGTAAAACCTCTTGTTGGTGTGCTAAAAACTGCAAGGCTTGCATCAAGCTACGCGAGCCATAATGCTGACAAACGCGGATTACTTGCAGTAGTTCGGGTGAAAAACTACCGCGCCAGGCAATCGCCAAATCGCCCCCATGTTGATTCAGTCGCTGCAACCAAAGAGCTGCCAGTCGACCGCGCACATGATGGCGGCCATAACGTTGTTGTTCTTTTTTAAAAATGACTTTAAAGGTAAGTTGAGCTGAAAAATTAGTGAGTAATGCAGCCAAATAGCGCAAGTACTCAACCCTGTAGCGACGAAAGCGCCACTGCCACCAAAAAAGCTGCCACCTTTTTCGCATCAGCCTCCTCCTTTCATTAGCTCGGGCAATGACATCATGCGTGCAGATTTTGGCTCTTTGGTCGCCATCTGTTGTCGTAGCTTTTGCCAAGGGAGAGAATCAAACAGCCCAAAGCAATGCTCTACCTCAAAAGGGTCGAGTATTCCTTTTTGTAGTTTGCGCCAAGCTGCTGAGTAAATGCAGGGCTGTTGTGCCTCTTCATTGTGTGGTTGCAATAATTCAGCGACTACTGTCCGTCCACTAAACCCAGCGAGGCCACGCGCACTCCAGTCGGCACAGGCTGCGCAGCCATCAGGGTTGCGGACTCTTAAGTGCTCAAAACCTTTGCCCCATAGGTGCTGCAACTGCCTGCGCCAGCTTGAAAAAGCACGGAATTGGTATAACGCAGCTGGTACCCCATTGGGATAATCATCTAGATCTTGGACCGACAACGCACAGTGCTGGCACAACTGAGGTAATAATTCTTGGTGCACTAATAAGCGCAATACACCGGGCGTTTCTAAAAGCTGGGGATCAACGCCGATAAAACTGGAACTTAAACGCTGCGGAACCAGACGCGCACGTGCCGCGTGAACAGTGGTAAACACCCGCACTCCTGAAGTCGCTAAATCAGTAAATGCCTGGGCAGTCTCAGCATCTCTGATTTCACCTAATAAAACATCAGTCATTGCTGAACGCTTTAAGGCGCGTAACTTAGCAGCAAAATGTTGATGGGTATCCTCATCTAACTCGCGCGCTAACGACACCTGAATTGCTCTGGGTATGCGGTATTCGACAGGGTCTTCTAATGTGATCACCTTGCGCCATGCGGGTAAATGGCGCACCAGTGTGGCCAATGCCGTTGACTTACCTGAGCCCACAGATCCTGAAAAGACAATAGCGCCGCGCTCGCTCAAAGCTGCTTTTAATAACAAACGTTGTTGTTCAGGGAAATAGCCTAAATCACTAAGCTCATAATCTGCGCTCTTTTCTTGGCCTAGAATCCGTAAACATACACTTGGCCCATCAACAGCAGCTAAAGACGCCCAACGCAAACGCACAGTCTGGTCGCCAATATTGCATTCCAATCGCCCCTGTTGCTCTTGGTATACATCAAAGACTGGAGCGTTTCCCCCTTGAACACCCATCCAGGCAACGGCCAGCATGTCTCGTAACAAATCTGTCTGCATAGATTTGAACACCGACGGTTGTACATAACGTCCTGCCACGGTGTAATACACTGGGGAAAGGGTGGCGTCCAAATGCAAATTGATATGCAGGTCGCTGGCCTCATTATGAACTCCCCAACGCACTAACTCGACAAACATGGCATACAGTTCGGCTTCACTGCGTGTGTTGGAAACTGCCTCTATACCACTGCTGCTGTCATCTCTTTCTCGTGTCGGCAAGGTACGACGTACAGCCAACAAAACTGCCACATCAACAACCAAGTAAGCATATTGACCAAATGTATGACCGTGTTCAAGCAATTTATGGCTCAGGCTACGAACCGCATCACTATGGATGGCTTCGTCTGTGACCAGCAACACAACCCGTCCGTCAGCACACATCACCGGCAATACATCGCGCAATAATTGATCGTTAAGTCTAAGCTGCTCTTGGAGGCCATAACGTAGCGCAGGTTCTAAGGCTTTGATTTGCTCTAAATTGTCACAGTGCCGCGTTTCCCCCAGTGCATCTATATCTAAAGGTTTTCCATAGCTAGTGATTGCCGAAGGGCCATGAAAAACCCACGGGTATCGTTTACGACCACGCCACCACCCAGAAAACCGCTGATAGTCATTACGCATTTGTGCTCCTCATCACATAAATCTAAGGTTGAACGGGCAGCAGACATTGTTGTATTTCTTTTTCGTCTATCTGCAGCTTGATACAACGCCCAGAGACCTGCTGTAGTGTCAGCCCAGCAGCATCGTCAATAGGTCCCAAAGGTCGGCTCTGCCCCGGCACGAATAAATAGTTCTGCCCGGCATAGCGCAACTGCACATAAATATCTGTTCCGACACCGTACAGAGACAACAGCTCGGTATCATGTGAACAATCAAATAGGCACTCGGTAGTTTGCGCTGAGCTCAACTGAGACCCCTGCTCAGGCCCAGACTGAGGGCCCTCAGAAGATTGCTGCCGCCTCTGCTGCAAAAGCCTTTCAGTCTCTTGGTGCATTAATTCGTGCACAGCTTGCTGTGTATGTTCCCAATCAGTGGGGACATCATTCACACCCTTAGCCAGTACACAAGCCGAAAACCCCACAGCCCCCCACAATCCGCTACCAATCAACCAATATTTAATTAAGTTGCTCATCATCCACCGCCCCCTCTAACACCACATTCAATCGACTACTTTTTAACCCCAGCTGCACCTGCGGCTGCACGTGCAATGTGACCTGGTGCCATTGGATATGCACCGGTGCTTCGTACAACAAGTGAACCGACCGTAAAGGCCCTTGAATTTGTATCCTGGTGCGCCCCTGCCAAGCCGCTAGTGATTGCTCTCGGTGCTGATAGGTAAAATCAGAAAATACAGTCTGTTGCTTGTGTAAATACCCTAAAAATTGCAGTAATGTTACGGATTGGGGGTTATTCCAACGCTGTGTTTTTACCTGTACCGCAGGAAAATCGATACGGAACGTGCTGAGGTTCACCATTTGTGCTTGAGTCTGCCACTGTTGAGCGGTCAAAAACCCCTCAACGTCAATGGCGTCAGCACCCTGTTGATATTGCGCTGTGCATCGCCATGTCAGCTGCTCGGGTGCTAATTGGCAGTGAGTTTGCTGTAAAGACCAACCCATTGCCCGAATGGGTAATTCATATAAAAACTCCAGCACTGGCTGCAACACTGCTTGTGGATGCAAATCCAATACAGGTTGCACAGGATCGGGCGTGGAATCTGCTTCCAAATCAGCGGCGGACACAGTGCGCGTGGCCGCCCATCCTACCCACAGGTAGTACACCACCAACGCGATGCCTATCAGCAATACCCCCAGGCACCAGCGTAAGTTAATACGTCGCCGGGGCTGTAGCGATACCTGGTGTATCCAATTGGTTTGTGGCCTCAATGCGAGTAAATCTAGCCAACTCATGCACCCAGAGTGCGGGTGCAAGCAACGCAATTTAGGATTATCTGTCAACACTGCAGCCATAAAAGCCTGGGCCTGTTTCAAATCAGTAAAGCAGTGATCGCCACGGACTAAAACACGCCCTTGCTGTGCTGCTACAAACCAGAACTCGCCACTAGGTAAATGAATAATCGCAGCTGCTTTTTGTCGTGCATATACGTGCGCAAAATAGGCTGCAGCTGCCAAATAAACAGGCTGCCCTTTGCGTCGAATACGTTGGTCGCACAGTCCTACAGAACCAATTTGAGTACCGGTCAGCACCCAGCTCTGAGCACCTATCTCTTTGACGATACGGTGCGCCTGCGCACGTTCATTAGCCTCGAGCAAGGCATACCAACGCAAACCAAATGACCACACCACCTCTTGCTGTTCAATCACATCGGGTAATTGCAGCATCATGTCTGACCTCTGCTTTGTCCTTGCTGTGTAATAAACCAGGGCATATCACCACCTAGCCTTCTTCGACCTGTACCGTCACGATGACAAAAGTGCGAAAACGTTCTTGCGCATAATGATCTCGACCCCCTAATAACAAAGGCGCCCCGGGGTTTAACCTTCTTTGACTGCTATCCTGATGCTCGCGCTCAAAGCCCGAAATTAATAAAGGCTGTCCCGAGCGCAATAACACCTGTTGCACCATCCCAGCACCATCAATAGCGATTTGCTGGATTTGCATATTTTGTTGAGGGGTACCTACCGACAAGGTCTCAAGAGGTTGTGCCACAGTGTTGTCATAAGCAACTGATAACAAAATCTGTCCATCCTCTTGCACATCGGGCACCACCGTCAACAAAGTACCCACCGTTTCCTCTCGTTGGCTCAGACTCACTGCGCTGCCTTCGTAACCACCCCCGAGCCATTGTGGGGTTGTTTCTACTTTGTCTATATAAGAAAAAGTGGTACGCAATGCATGGGTAACAGGGCGTTTATTGAGTGTGAACACAGGGACTGTATTGCGACGCACGACACGCGTTTGCTTGGCCAGTGCGCGAACAAAGGCATCTGACCCAGCAAAGCCCCCTTTATTAATCCCGATCATCACCTCGCTTTGACCCTGACTATGATTGTCTGCGGTACTCAGCCCGGCGCTGATTGCGGCGCGTTCAAATAATAATTGCCAATCAATGCTGCGTTCAGCGTCCTTTTGGGCGCTGACAGTGAGCTCTTCGAAAATCAGACGCACCCGCTGTTTAAGTACCCGACTTTCTGCTTGTATAAACTGCGCCATCTGGTCTACTGCGTGCGGCACATCCTTGACTACAATCGTGCCGCTGCCATCTGCAAGCACTTCAATCTGGCCAGCACGCGTCATAAAGGCCCGTAGTTTTTCCTTCATGCCCATGAGAATATCCATGTTGTGCCCACGCAATTCAGTCCCAGACGCACTTTGAAAATCATGATCTGCCGTACTTTCTTGCTTTCCGAGCTGTGCATATGTTTGGGTCTCAAGACCTAAAGTCGGTAGTTTAAAAAATCGTGTGACTGTTTTATAAAACTCTATTTGCTGGTTTTCGTAACGCCAATGAATATCCAATTGTGCGCTGATTCTATCCAGGGTATTTGCTAGCGGTTTGGCCGGCCCCTGTAGGTGTATTAAGGGCTGCTTGGATTCCCCGACGATTAAACCACCCCCATCAAATTCACGTGGTAAAAACGCTTGTGATGGCAACAAAGCCTCGGGCTGAATCCTCACGGGTATCCCCGTTGCTAAAGTAATTCTTTGCGCAGCCTGCTCGAGCGTTAAACCGCCATCACTAAACATCAGGTGTGTATCCACCTTTTTTTGCAAAGCTCTGGGCAACACCACATGTTCTGCCAAAGGAATGGGGGCACCAACTACCCATGGCGTATCAATATGCTGTATTAATTTATTTTGCCCCTTGAGACGCATTGCGCGCTCGAAATGTAGCTGATGTTGCTCTTGCTCTTGACTGCTTTGATGGTGTCGTTGATCAGCTTTTTTTAGTTGCTGATCAAATGCACACGCCGTTAGGAAAAGACCTACCCCGCCAACCATTAATCCGCGTCGTAATATGCTCTTTAGCTGAGCAAAACATGCTCTCATCATCCAGCTCTCCCTTGATATTTAGTTTCACGACTCTTTGGTTGCTGTTTCGTTGTCATCCACTATGTGTCCCGTGGGTAAACAGGACTGGGATTCAGGAATAATGCGTAAAACCCGGTTGCTGTAAAAACAAGCCCGTAACGGCTGCGCCCCGAGCTGCACGCTGTCGAGTAATTGCTCAACAGCATTTTCAAATGGAGCATTGAACTCGGCCGTATTCATAACCGGATAGTCCATCTCTGGCCCCCAATGCTCATTGCCAAAATGCCAACCCACCTGTTTGGCCCAGCGTTGCAAAGCCTGACGCATGGTTTCATCGGCCGGACCAATAGCGAACTTTTTTGTACGTTCTTTTTTCTGTTGGCGGGTTTTGTCCAGCTGTGTTTTGACGGGTTGTGCTGCTGGTTGCCCTGATGCAGATGCAGGTTTCTCTGCAGTCTTTGGGGCAGTAAGCAAATCTACTTTTGCCATTTGCTGAGTCCCGACATTACTCGTCACTGCATTACTCGCCGGTGCATTATTCGTCGTTGCACTACTTGCCGAGGCTTTTCTTGATGAGGATTGGTCGGTCGAGGATTGATTCGTGGTTGATTTTTTTTGCGATTTGGTTGCCGTTTGTGCAGCTAAAGGGCTCTCACTTGAGATCTGCAAAGGGGTGGGTGCAGGCTGAGAGATATTTTTGGGGTCAGTCTGTGTCACATTGGTTGCTGCTGTCGTAGCAGGATCGGATGCCACCATGGGCTGGGGCTGCTGGACAGAAGGTCTTATTGACTCGTGCTGCGCACGAGCCTGCAAGCGCCCGCCCTGGAAAAGCAGCTCACGCCATTGCCCCTCAATCACCACATACGGGTCAAAATGCTGGTACTGCAGCGCATGGTATTGCCCTTTTTTATAAGCAAAAATCGCAGGCAGATGTTGCTCGGGATGGAACTGTAGCCACACCTGCTGTTGATTGTTAAATACTTGGAGCGGGGCGATTGCTCGCTCACCGGACAAACGCCATTTGAAATCAAAAGCCCCTGCTGACAAAGCCGCTGAAGACGGCTCTAAGGCTGCTATGGTGGGCACGCAACCACCCAACCCTATTAGAGCCATGCACACAACCATTATTTTTCTCATTGAAAATCCCAAAAAAAAAGCCCAGGTCAATGCCTAGGCTTAATCATGACTGAGCTATCGCTGAAAAACTATTTGGGATATTCCGCTGCGCTAAAAGGATCCGCGCAGCGGCGGGCTCGAAGAATGTTGTGTTATGTGTGGTGCGTTATCAAGTTTTGTTTTCTATTTGTTTTAACGCTGCGCCATCAATTGATTGGCTTGGTTTGCAGCGCTCTCTAAGGCAGAGATAGCGGTCTGCCGGCCATTTAACGCCTCTTCGATGGTTTGATTAAACATAGCACGGATCAAGTGATAATTATTCACCTTGAAACCACGTGTAGTGGCTTCTGGGGCCTGACCATAAACGGTCACGATCTCTTTCCATTCGCCAAGAGGTGCGTAGTATTTATCACCCACATTTTCAAACGCTTGTTTGGTTAAAGGCAAAAAGCCAGTTTTTTCGTGCCAGCTGGCTGCTTGTTTGGGCTCGGCCAACCAGGTAATGAATGAGGCCGTGGCTTGGTCCGCGGCACTATCATGACCACTGGTCGCCCACAACCCTGAACCCGTCACAAATGGGTTACCGGGGTTTTCAGCAACTTGGGGATAATAAGGCAACCCTGCCAAAGAAAAGTTCAGGTCACCTTGATCTAGGAAATAACCCAAATTACCCGAATTGGACAACAAAGTACCGCACTCACCCTGAGCAAAACGCTGAGTAGCAATTTCGTTGAACTCTGGAGGGGTCATGATCTCGCTGCGCACCCAGCTAATCATCGTGGACAGGTGACGCACATAGAGAGAATTAAAATTAAATCCTTGTTGTTGCCCTGCGCCCCCAGGATAAAACTGTTTATTAACAGCTGCCAGATTTTCTAAATTAATAGAAACAGGCTGATCTGATGTGATAGGACAACGGCGGGTAGCGTTATTAGCTACCTGTACTAGTTGCCCTTGCAGCTCGTTCCAGGCGCGGCTGGGTTTGCCCCCATCGATGCTGGCCTTTTCAAAGGCATCTGTGTTGTAAAACATCACAGGGATTTCGGCCATAAGGGGTAATGCCAGCAAACGGCCACTAGAATCATGCATAAAGTTATTTTCACTGGGCAGGTACCAGGTTGATTCTTGCATGGGCGCATTGGCTAGTAACTGGTACATGGGCCGAATATAAGAACGGGTAGCGACATCGTCCAACCCAGTGGTCTCGGGCAACTGTATTAAATTGGGGCGTTGCTCATCATCTAACATGGCCAGCGCCTCGTCTAAAGCACTGACATCGTAAAAATCCTGTAAGACCACCTTGACGTCCGATTGCGAGCGGTTATATTTTTTGACCAGGTCTGCGAAAACATCCGCATTATATTCATTGAGTGCGTGCCAGACTTGGATCTCGGTCGCAGCCCAGGCAGTTGAAGCCACACCCATAGCTGCGGCACAAAAAGCTGTTGTTAACGAAGTACGCCAGCGGTGGTTACGGAGTAAGTTTTTCATATGCTTTATCTTAAATAGGGAAAATCCAGCTCGGGGGGGCGCATCGCCATCACATCTGCCAGCAGCTTTGCCGAGCCCACACTCATGGTCCAACCAAGATTACTATGCCCTGTATTGACATAGAGGTTTTTTATGGCTGTACGACCAATTAAAGGAACATTTGCCGGGGTTGCCGATCGTAATCCGGCCCAAAACCGTCCTTGCTGGGGATCGATGCAGGCACCAAAGTGACGTCGCGCATGATCCACTATCAACTGACATCTATAATCATTGAGTGTGCGGTTAAAACCGCTAAGTTCGGCAAAGCCGGACACACGCAATTGATTGCCTAAACGAGCAAAACTAAGTCTTAGGGCGGGATCATATACCCCTACCTCGGGTGCCAAATCTGGATCGGTCAAATCGAATGACGCCGTGTACCCTTTGACCGGATACAGATGATAAGGCAAACCGGCCTGATGTAATAATAAACCAGATTCTGCGCCTAGGGCGATAACGTGCTGATCGAAATGCAAGGATTCGTAATCACCATCGGCAGTAATCACTTCTAAACCTTGTACAGCACCGTGTTGGCACAACAAACGCGTCACTGTGGTTTGATACAAAAAACGCACGCCAGCGTCGCGTGCATGTTGGGCTAATTGGCGCGTAAAGAGATAGGCATCACCCACCGCGTCCTGACTGGTGTAATCCCCACCAATAATGGGCGTTTCGCTGTGTTCTAAAGTAGGCTCTATGGCCATTACCTCATCGGGGGTCAGCAAGCGCCGATCAATGCCCAAATCGCGCAACCTATCCAAAGTATGTTCGGCTTGGGCCAAATCTTTGTGGTGGCGGTACAGACTCAGCACTCCACAGGGTCGATACTGAAATTCTATTGCCAAGTCATTGCTCAGCTGATGCGTGAGGTTTTTACTGTACTCGGCCAGCCGAACCATATTGAGGATATTGTTATAGGTTTTAGCTGGCAGACACTGCCATAAAAACGCAGCGCCCCATGACCACTGCCTAGGATCAATGCGGGGGCGAAACATGATGGGTGCGTGATCTTGAAATAACCCTGTAATCAGTTGCCAAGGAGCCGAAGGACGTGCCCAAGGGCGTGCTTGTCCGACGGAGATCAACCCACCGCCTAATCGCGTACTGTCTTGGGCCACCTGCGACTGTTTATCAATGACTGTGACCTCAAAACCGGCTTGTTGTAGCCACCATGCGGTGGCTACCCCCACACTACCTGCTCCGATCACGGCAACTTTCATATTTTGCCTTTCTGTGCAAATTGAGTTAGCTGCCCACTTTATCAGCCTCAGAAGTAAAGGCATCGGAAAAATACGCCTCTTCTTCTAACTGACAGTGGTATACGAAATCTCGGCGAGCCCCTTCGACCATCTGAGGGTTACCACAAGCATAGACCTCCCAGCCAGATAAATCGGGGTGATCCTCAATCACGGCCTGGTGCACAAAACCTGTACGACCACTCCAAGCATCCTCGGGCTGGGCATCTGAGATCACAGGAATGTATTTAAAATCACTGAAATGTTGTGCCCATTGCTCGACTCGTTCGGCTAAGTATAGGTCTTGAGGACGGCGTCCACCCCAATAAAAGCGAATTTTTCGATCTAAGCCCTTTTCAATCATGGCCTCAATCATTGCATTAATGGGTGCAAAGCCGGTGCCACTGGCTAGAAACACGATGGGTCGCTCTGAGTCTTCGCGTAAATAAAAGGTGCCCAAGGGAAGTTCGACACGCAAGACTTGGCGTTCTTTTAGGGCGGGCTCTGTTGCACCAAATAACTGATCAGTGAACAGCCCACCGGGCATATGACGAATATGCAAAGTAACGGTGTTGTCTGCGTTGGGTGGGTTGGCCATAGAGTAACTACGCTCGGCTCCACCTTTTAAGAGCAAATTTAGATATTGGCCAGGATAGTAAAACACCGATTGGCTAGCAGGCAATTGCAATTGCACCTGCATGACATCATCGATTAAGGGTGTGATGCTTAGCACGCGGGACGGTAGTTTGCGTACCTGTATGTCAGACATTACTGATGCCATCGGCGATTCAATGACCATATCGCTACGAGGATGTGCCTGGCACATCAGGCTATACCCTGCTTCGAGTTCTTCGGGCATCAGAATCTGTTCGGGGGCATTTCCCGCTTCGAACTGACCAGAGACGACCTTGGCCATGCATGTCGAGCAACTACCACCACGGCAACTATAAGGTAAAAGAATTTTAGCCTCGAGTGCAGCATCAAGTACGCTTTGACCTTCTCGCACTGTAAAACTCAAACCCAGGGGCTCGACCTGAACTTTAAAACTCATGATTTTCTCTATTCAAACAAAGATTTGAGCCCATCTGCGGCACACTGAGCACCGCTGGGCTTAGCATATGCAAAACCGACTTAGCCTGCTTCGTCAGGCAGACTGACCCGAGTTAACTCGGGGTTGCGGATTTTTCTGGTCAACACCTTGCCTTTGCGGGCACGGCGACCTAAATAAGGCTCGATCTCTTTTTCATCAAAGACCCAAGTATAGTCCCGCCGTCGATAAATGCCACGGATTTGCACCCCTAAAGGACCCACTCCAGCCCATTGAATGAGTCGATCATCCGCGTCCAAGCTCATTAACATCGTGCCGCGCCCTCCTCCTTTGAGGGTGCGCAATTCGTCGAGCTCGATCACCAAAAAGCGGCCTTTCTCGGTCAGTAGCGCCAACCGTGTGTCATCGGGCTGCAGATATAACGGTTTGAGCAGCTGCTCTTGGTCGTGGACATTCATGAATTGCTTGCCTGCTCGCTGACGCGTCAGCATATCGAGTTGCTGTGCAATAAATCCATAGCCATTTTCCACGCCCAAAACAAAACGCTGGTCTTGGGTACCTATGACCATATGCTCTATTTGAGTGCCCGCTGCAACGTCAATATAGGCGGTGATGGGTTGACCATCTCCGCGTGCCGGAGGCAACTCGTGTACGGGCGCTGTATAACAACGGCCATCTGTCCCCAGAGCAATGAGGTCATCAACGCTACGGCATTCGATTGCATCATAAAAAGCATCACCGCTTTTGAAATGAGTGCCTGCCAGATCATGCCCATGGCCCTGTCGGCGACGCAACCATCCTTGTTGAGAAATGATCACAGTGACGGCTTCGTCTAGGACGGGCGTTTCAAGGACTGCTTGCTCGGCTTCTTGGATGAGCGTGCGACGCGCGTCTTCGAACTTTTTAGCATCACTTTGTATTTCTCGGATCAATAACCGTTTAAAGGTTGCGGGACTATTCAATATTTTCTCTAACTGTTCTTTTTGCTTGCGTTGTTTTTCTAGCTCTTGCTCGATCTTTATACCCTCGAGTCGTGCTAGTTGGCGCAAACGCATCTCCAAAATATCTTCGGCCTGACGCTCACTGAGCGCAAAACGCTCGATCAATGCTTCTTTGGGGGCATCGGCATCACGAATGGTCTGAATCACAGCATCTACATCTAGATACACCACCATCCGCCCTTCGAGCACATGAATACGCTCATCTGTTTTATCCAAGCGGAATTGCGTACGACGACGTACTGTTTCGCGTCGGAAATCTAGCCAGTCTTCGAGCATGCCCCGCAGAGGAGTCTGTTTGGGACGACCCTGCGTATCAATACTGACTAAATTAATGCTGTAATTGGCCTCCATACTGGTATGCGCTAACAGCATTTCTGCAAACTCATGCCTATCAACACGACTACTTTTGGGTTCAAACACCAAGCGTACGGCCTCTTCCTTGCTGGATTCGTCACGCACCGTTTCCAACATGCTGAGCACCAATGCACGCGTTTGCTGCTGCTCATTGGTCAATGAACGGCGCCCTTGGCGTACGCGGGGATTGGTTTTTTCTTCTATTTCTTCGAGGACTTTTTGACTAGATGTGTTAGGCGGCAACTCATCAACGACTAACTGCCATTGGCCACGAGCCATTTCTTCGAAGCGCCAACTGGCACGTACCTTGATCGAGCCACGACCTTGTTGGTAGACACGTTGAATATCTTTGGCTGGGGTGATGATTTGGCCACCCCCCGGAAAATCTGGCCCCTGGATATGCTCCCAAAGTACCTCGTCTGGGATTTTGGGATCCTTGAGTAAGGCTACGCAAGCCTGGCTCACCTCGGTAATGTTATGGGGCGGGATATCTGTCGCCATCCCGACTGCGATGCCAGTGGCACCATTTAAAAGCACTACCGGCAAACGCGCTGGCAGGACCTGAGGCTCGGTCTGGCTACCATCATAGTTATCTATGAAATCAACCGTGCCCTCATTAAGCTCTTCGAGCAGTAGCTGAGCAAAATCGGTCAGTCTGGCCTCGGTATAGCGCATGGCTGCGGCATTATCACCATCACGAGAACCAAAATTACCCTGACCTTCGATCAGTGGATAACGCAACACAAAGTCTTGGGCCATGCGCACCATTGCGTCATAGGCAGCTTGATCGCCGTGAGGGTGATACTTACCCAGAACGTCGCCAACCACGCGGGCGGATTTTACGGGACGAGCTTGAGTGCTCAGCCCCATCGCCTGCATGGCATACAAAATGCGCCGCTGCACTGGTTTTTGCCCATCGGTCACGTCAGGCAGCGCACGCCCGCGTACGACCGAAATGGCGTAATCCAGATATGCCTGCTCGGCATAGCGCGCCAAAATCAGGGCGTCATCATCGGTTTCATAATCTATGGTTGCTTGATCTGACATAATGCTTAAATATCCACTTCGGCTAAATTACCTTTTTCCTCGAGCCAGCTACGACGTTGTGCGGCCTCGCCACGCCCCATTAACATGGTGAACATCTCTTGGGTGCCCTCTAACCCCAAATCCCCAAAAGCTACCCGCTGCAATCGGCGTGTGTCTGGATTCATGGTGGTTTCCCATAGTTGCTCGGCACTCATTTCACCCAAGCCTTTGAATCGACTCACTGACCAGCGCTCATCGCGGATGCCCTCTTTGCGTAATTTTTCTAGCATGGCTTCTAGCTCGCCTTCGTCTAGACAATATAATTTTCGGGCGGGACGCTTGCCCAAAGCAGGTACATCGACACGAAAGAGCGGCGGCCGAGCTATATAAATATGCCCTGCTTTGATTAAGGCAGGGAAATGACGGAAAAACAATGTCAGCAATAAAACCTGAATATGCGCACCATCGACATCGGCATCAGATAAAATGCAAATACGCCCATAACGTAACCCACTGAGATCAGGCTGGGCCTCTTGGCCATGTGGCTCGACCCCGATGGCCACTGAAATGTCATGTATTTCTTGGTTGGCAAATAAGCGGTCAGCATGCACCTCCCAAGAATTTAACACCTTGCCGCGCAGCGGTAGAATGGCTTGGAAAGTTTTATCGCGACCCATTTTGGCAGAGCCACCTGCGGAATCCCCTTCGACCAGGAAAAGCTCGCGACGCTGGACTTCGTCAGTTTCACAATCAGTGAGCTTACCAGGTAACACAGCCACCCCTGAACGCCGACGACGCGTGACGCGCTGGCTGCTGCGCACCCGAGCATGAGCGTGCTCAATCACTAATTCGGCCAGTTTTTTGGCCTCTTCTACATTGGCATTAAGACGCAATTCGAGCGCATGTCGCACGACATGGCTGACCATGCGCACTGCATCACGGCTCGTCAGGCGGTCTTTGATCTGCCCTTGGAATTGAGGGTCGAGCATCTTGGCAGACAAAATAAAACTAGCTCGGGCAAACACATCCTCGGCAAGTAGACGCACCCCCTTGGGCATGAGGCTGTGCATTTCAATAAAGCTTTTTACGGCCTGATATAAGCCATCGCGCAACCCGGCCTCATGTGTGCCACCTGCCGAGGTGGGTATTAAATTTACATAGGATTCACGAATAATTTGACCCTCGGCACTCCAGGCCACCACCCAATCCACGCCCTCGCCAGGTGCGTTGTTTGGGTCATCGCTGCCGGCCTCGTAGCTGCCTTCGAATAAAGGCATGATTAATTCGGCATCCTCGAGGCGCTCGGATAAATAATCGGGCATGCCGTGCGCATACTGCCAACGGTAGTGCTCTTGGGTATTCTCGTCGTATAACTCTACAGTGATTCCCTCGAGTAATACGGCTTTGCTACGCAAGACATGCTTGAGCTCGCCCTTAGGTAAGGTTGGGCTATCAAAAAACTGTGTGTCTGGCCACACGCGTACCAACGTCCCTTGTTTGCGTTTGGCCACACGACGACCAGTCACGTGTAAAGGCTCTTGTACGGCACCCCCAGAAAAAACGATTTGGTGTTCTTGGCCATTGCGCCAAACGGTGCACTCCATGCGTGTTGACAGTGCATTGGTCACAGAGACCCCAACACCATGCAGCCCCCCTGAAAAGGCATAGGCTTGGCCGTGCTGCTTGTCGAATTTGCCCCCCGCATGAAGACGCGTAAACACCAGTTCAATCACTGGGATATTTTCTTCGGGATGCAATCCAACTGGAATTCCACGCCCATTATCCTCGATAGAAATGCTGTGATCGGTATGCAAACGCACCGTTATAGAGGATGCATGATTGGCCAGCGCCTCGTCGGCCGCGTTATCGATCACCTCTTGGATAATGTGTAACGGGTTAGTTGTACGGGTGTACATACCAGGGCGCTGACGCACTGGTTCTAACCCCTTTAACACCTGGATGGAATGTTCATCGTATGAGGTACTCACTATCTACTCGCACATAATAAGGTGAAAGACGTATAATTATCATAAGGTCAAATAAAGACCATGCCATGTTCTTATTGCACTCGGGCATCATTGGCTTGTGTGTAAACAACAACACTTCATGGCGGCTTTCTTTAGGACGACGTTGTAAGTACAAAGCGTCCTCTCGTATAGTTTGTAGTATTCACTCAACCCAATTCATCGAATCCTGTCATGAGCAATTCAATCAAAAATGTTACGGATACGTCGTTCGAAAACGATGTCTTACAATCTAACATACCCGTGCTGGTAGACTTTTGGGCGGCCTGGTGTGGTCCATGCAAGGCTATTGCGCCCATACTTGATGAGGCCGCAAATGACTACCAAAATCGTGTTACCATAGCAAAGGTAAACGTCGATGAAAACCCGGATACGGCGGCCAAATACGGTGTGCGAGGTATTCCCACACTGATGCTATTCAAAGATGGCGAGGTCTCTCAGACCAAGGTTGGCGCCCTATCCAAAGCACAACTATATCAGTTCCTCGACGAATCCATATAACGAATTCCAACCTCTTAAACCTAGCACTGAGCGGTGGCTATTCTTTCTTTTTAGCCCCGCTCGCACATGCTAATTCCCTTCTTTTTCTCAAATGCATCTCAACGAACTCAAAGCACTGCACGTCTCGCAGTTGCTCGAAATGGCTGCTAGCCTGAATATTGAAAATGCGAGTCGCATGCGCAAACAAGAACTCATGTTTGCGATTATGAAAAACCGCGCCAAACAAGGCGAACAGATATTCGGCGACGGCGTTCTTGAAGTACTTCCCGACGGTTTTGGTTTCCTGCGCTCGCCCGAGACTTCTTATCTGGCTAGCACAGACGACATCTATATTTCACCTTCTCAAATTCGTCGTTTCAATTTACACACTGGTGATTCTATCGAGGGCGAGGTACGCACGCCCAAAGACGGCGAGCGCTATTTTGCCCTGGTCAAGGTCGACAAGGTCAACGGCATGCAGCCCGAGAAAATCAAACATCGCATTATGTTTGAAAATCTCACACCCTTGCACCCTGACAAGCGCATGATTCTCGAGCGCGATATCAAAAGCGAAGAAAACACCACGGGTCGCATACTGGATATTTTCTCTCCGATTGGCAAAGGCCAACGGGCTTTAATTGTGGCCAGCCCCAAATCGGGTAAAACTGTGATCATGCAGCACATAGCACATGCCATCACTACTAACTACCCCGACTCAATCGTGATTGTTCTTCTGGTTGATGAGCGTCCCGAAGAGGTCACAGAAATGCAGCGTACTGTGCGCGGCGAGGTTGTCGCATCGACCTTTGATGAGCCTGCCACACGCCATGTGCAGGTTGCTGAAATGGTCATCGAAAAGGCCAAACGTTTGGCCGAGCTCAAAAAAGATGTGGTCATCTTGCTCGACTCTATTACGCGACTGGCCAGAGCTTATAATACAGTCGTACCTGCGTCTGGAAAGGTCTTGACCGGGGGTGTCGATGCCAATGCTTTGCAACGCCCCAAACGCTTTTTTGGTGCGGCCCGCAACCTCGAAGAGGGTGGCTCACTAACCATTATTGGCACGGCTCTCATCGAAACCGGTAGCCGCATGGACGAGGTGATTTACGAGGAATTCAAAGGCACTGGAAACTCAGAAATACACCTCGAACGTCGCCTGGCTGAAAAACGCGTTTACCCAGCGATTAATCTCAAAAAGACCAGCACACGCCGCGAAGAGCTCCTCATTGCACCCGACTTATTGCAAAAAACATGGGTGTTGCGCAAATTCATCCACGATATGGACGAGACCGAGGCCATGGAGTTTATTTTGGATAAGATCCGCGCCACCAAAACCAACGACGAGTTTTTTGACATGATGAAAAAGTAATCGCGCCTGAAAAAGTTCAGTGCGTGCTACTTGCGCCCTACCGCACGTCTCTAATCTATTCATTCCTGCCACTAATCGCTTGCTGATGCATCATCGCCACTGCTCTTTTCTGGGCGATGATCAGGGTCGGCAGTTTCCGATGAGTGCCCCTTTTCCAGCTTGGTTTTAGAACGCACCCGTAGCGCTCCTGCTGGTGGTTCCTTGCGTTCTTGTACTGACTTAGCCGCATCAGTGTCTTGGGGTTCGGGTGTTTGGATTTGCTGGTCCAATGGCGCGATGTGCAAAGGCAGTATGTTGTCTTCTACAATTTCTGCCTGCTCTTCGGCGGTGCTGGTAGCTATTTCCTCTACCGAAAAGTCATCCCAATCACCAGTGATTTGGTAGCGTATGGTCATCGCTTTCGATAAGGGGTGCTTTAATATCCACTGTGCCAACAAGGCACCCATACCGACAATAGGATTGACCGCAATTCCCGCAGCCAATGCAGCTCCACTGACATCCAGCTCGGGGATGACCAGTGCTTGAGCGTCTATTTGTTGGTTTTGCAAATGCGTGCGGCCCTCAAAAAACAATGACCCAACGGGACTGATCACTTTATAGTCATCGGTGTGCACCCAACCACGTTCAAATTGGGCTTGCCCTTCGATCATATGAAAGGGAAATCCCTCTTTGAGCACACTACCCACATCTAAATCCAGACGTGCAATACGCGACAGTGATTGCAGAGAAAGAAACTCGAGCAACTTGGCGGACCGAGATTGTATGGGTTGCAAGCGTCCATTTTCTAATTCCAGCTCGACCTGACCGCGCAAGTCATCTAAATTGCTGCGCCAGGGCAAATTAGGCCAATCAAACTCTGCAGTCATTAGCCCTTTGCCTCTTTCTATATAGCCAGCCAAACCCAAGTAATCCGCATACGCACCCAAATCTTCAAACACACTTTCCCACTGTAGTGCCAATCCAGAGTCACCCCCCCAAATCGCCCAGCGACCACTGCCTTGGGTATGCATTGCTTGGTCTACGGACATTTCAAAAGAATCAATAATCCATCCTAGCCCTTGGGTCATTCCACTGGCCTGTGCCTGCAATGCGCCCAACTCGTATCCGCCTACATTAAATTTATCAATCTTCAGTTTGATTGATGGCAACTGAGGCAACAGAGGTGGATGAGCTGGCTCTGCCTCAGCGATACGAGGGACTGGGCTACTCTTGCTATTAGAGTTCGAGGTTTGGCTCAGATCACCTTTGGTAATCACTCGACTCCCTTTGGGCGGCTGCACTCCCATTTTTGGAACAAAATCAGCCAACACATCAAATCGATGAAAATGCGCATCTACGCGCCCAGATGGATGTGCAGTACTACCGCGCTGGTGCCAAAAAGCCGTACCTGCAATCTGGTCTGAACTAATATCAGCGCGCCAATACTCGGGTTCTACGAGTTGGTGTGCGTAGGTAAAAAACTCGAGCCCAAAACCCAGGACATAAGCCTCATCAGCACGCAAACGTACCTGAGAGCGTTCGGGCCACTGCCAAGAGGGATCATCTGGGCTATCAATATGCTCGAGCCAGTCCCACCAGGCGTCAACATCTAAAAACGAATGCTGTACATCTATACGTAACTGCTCTGCTGTCGATGACTCTTGCTCAGATAAAGGTGTTGAAAAAAGCTCGGCGGACTCGACTTTATGCTGCGCAAAATCCAATACAACCTGCCCATACAGGCGATCCTCTAAAGCAATACGCAGCTGATTTCTATCTCCATCATCATCTAAAAATAGCCAGTTGATCTGCATGGGCCAACTTTTATCGGCTGTGGATTTCTGTAATGGCGCCGGTAAATCAACAGAAAGCCCCTGCAAATCACTACGTGCAGTAATGTTTAGGTGCTCGGCCTCGTCTAAGGAAAGCACCCCATCAATCGCAAAGTCACCTTCGAGCACTCCTAAAGCAGGATGGCTATAAAATTCCTGCAAATCTGCTGCGTGTGGATGGGCTTTGAGCTGCATTTCATCTCCAGCAGTCCCGAGGCCGCCCTGCATAGCAAAAGGACCGCCCAACCAATGTGCGCGTACATCAACTGCATGTACCCCATTTTCTGAAAATCCAAAGCTACCCTGCACTTGGGTTAGAGGAGCAAAATCAGGCCACAATTCCACTGTTGATGGCTTGTCGACATGTACCATGCCCTGGACCTTTGTGAGCTCTTCCATCTCTTCTTCGGGGACTCCTAGCGGAACGTCGAGCAACAAATCAACACGCCAGTCAGGGCCGCTTAGTCGTTGCACCTGGACAGTGTCTTGTAAGATTTCTCCCAGGTTAGAATGGGTCCAAAGCGAAAAGAAATCATCTGCGGATGCTTGGCCTTGTGCATTTACGGTGAGATCTGCTTGCTGATATAAATCAGTGAGTTGCGCCGAAATGCTATGAATATGTGCTGCCTGCTCATGAGATAAGCGCAGCGAGGGCTCGTTGTCCACAGTAATGCGCATCTCATCATTTTTCCAATGCAGCCAACCATCCAGACCGACTATGGCAGGCCAACCCAATTCTGATTCTATCGCTGGATAATAATCGATGGTGGCATCTGCAATGGCTGCTTGTAGTTGAAACTGCCCCGTATCGCGCGTTTGGTAGTATTCAAAATCATCTAACAACCCCTGCCATTGAAATTCCAATTCTGTCATCTGCCCTGCGGTCAGTCCTGCTTGTAGCCACTCGCGCAAATCAGGATCTAAACTGTTTGGGAAATACTTGTAAATATTGGCCAAAGCAATATGCTCACCTGCACCTTCTAAATTAGCCTTGCTAAGCCAGAGATCTTGCGCATGTAATTGCAGGGCTCCTGCCAGCTGCACCACGCCCGCACCGGTATCGATATAAAGCTGGTTAATTTGCCAAAAACCATCTTTAGTTTCGTCGACGCCGGGAGTATCCATAGATAACAAGGAAAGTGAATCAAAAGCAGTATCCGTCTTTTGAGGATCATTGTTTTTGGGACCAGCCTCTTTGAGGTCAACTTCGTTGGGATTAACCTCTTTGGATTCAATCTTTTTAAAGTCAACTTTTTCAAAATCAGTTAGTTGGGCTTTGCTATGAGCATCCAAATTAATCTTTTTGAAAAATAGCGGTTCGTCGAACTCGTCTGGCACATGCACATTCAAATCCTGCAGCTGCACACGCCAATGCGCCCCCGGGATGGACAAAGGTATAGGCCCCTCTGCAGTGAGCTCGGCCAGTGCCATTAAAGCCTGCTTATTAAAGTCAAAATGAAAATTGGCTGCGCGTGCCTGAAAAAAAGGCTGTGGCTCTATAGATAACAGTTGACGACCATCCGCCCAAAACGGTCGATCAATGGCAACCGAGCCTTTAGCATGGGTGATTTCTTCGTCTTTTATATCGAATAAAAACTGACCATTAAGGGTGCCCTGATACAAAAAACTGGGCATGTCGACCCATCTACGCCAAGCCGATGGTTGTAAATGATTGACCTGCACACGAATCTGACCTTGGGCTAAAGTAGGCGTTTGTTGCTCACGTAACTGTCCGTCATCAGGCAACTGCCACTCACTACTAAAACGCAACTGTGTATGGGCCTGGCGCAAACTTGATAACAAACCATTAATGCGCAGTTCACCCTGATGTTGGCGCAAGCCCAATGATTCGACCTGTAGTGCTAATGGTGGCTGCTCTGTAGAGAGGTCTTGCCAAACCACGTGGCTGTCACTAATCTGCAGTCGCCCTTGCTGTGAAAGCCATCGATAAACACCAGCCTTGAGATCCACTGTCTGCGCGGATGCAGGCGTGTCAGCCTCTGTTTGAGTAGGTTGGCTAAAAAAGTCAATTTCGCCCGATTCATCTCGGCTAACCAGCAGCGCCAAGCCGGTCACATTTAAATGAGAGAAATGAGGACTACGTGCTAAAAAACTGCTGAGTTTAAGCTGCCCAACGGCATGCGGGATACTCAGCACCTCGTGCCCACGAGCATTAAATACAGCGACATCCTCGAGCTCGAGTTCGGGCCTGAGCCCACGCCACCGTGCTTGGATATGGCCGATCTGCACGGGTGCGCCAACCGACTGAGAAAGTACGCGGGTGATGGGGTCTTTCCAGAGGTGAATGGATGGTAGTGCCCAATACTTAACAGCTGCAAAAGCTACGCCTGCAACAACGCAAATTGCCAACAGCAAATAAACTACAATGCGGAAAAAACGTCTTGCAGTCACCCTGCCTCGCCCCATTGAATTATGGTTTAAACACCAACACCCAGGAAAAGCTCACACTATAAACAATCGGGGTGGTGATTACTATAAAATTTGGTAAATACATTGAACCAAACCTTGATTATCGGTCCTGTCCATGCCACACAATCAACCTGAGCTGACGCACGCATTTGAATGGTCCCGCGCTCTCAAACGAAAAATCAACCGCGACCCCGACTTTGAGCCGTGGTTAATGCTTCATTATTTGCAGCCTGTCACTGCTGCGCGCCTCGAGCAATGGTGGGCCGCCCTTCTTGATGAGCAGTGCTCTGATCCAGACAGCTTTAAAGATGCCCTGAGGCGCGTGCGCGATCAGGTGTTTTTTGTGCAATATCTGCGTGAAGTCACACTGCGCGCGCACCCCCAGGAAACGGGACATGTGATGAGCCTCTTGGCAGAGCAATGCGTACGTAAAACCTACCTATTTTGGTGGGATCTCTTGGCCGACATACACGGCGCACCTACCGATACAGATACAGGCACCCCTTTGGATCTACTCATCGTTGCTATGGGCAAATGGGGAGGTCGCGAATTAAATGTCTCTTCGGACATCGATTTTATTGTCCTTTACCAGCAAGACGGATATACACAAGGCAAACGCCCATTGAGTTTCCACGAGTTTTATACCCGTCTAACGCAACGCCTGCTGTCCACGTTATCCCAACATACTGTAGAAGGCATCGTTTTTCGTACTGACCTACGTTTACGTCCAGATGGCGATGCGGGACCCTTGGTGTGGAGCTTACAGGGGTTACATCAATACTTTATCAAACAAGGGCGCGATTGGGAGCGCTATGCCTGGGTAAAAGCCAGGCCCATACAGCTCCGCGACCATCTCTATACACGCAAGGCGCACCAAACCCTGGAAAGTATCCGTCAACCCTTTGTATATAGAAAATATCTAGACTTTGATGCACTGCAACCCTTGCGCACCCTACGCGAACAAATCCGCGATGATTGGCATCAAACGGTCCGTAGCCGCCGCAAGCTAGACGATAGCTTAAACATAAAAATTGGCGATGGCAGCATTCGTGAAATTGAGTTCATCGTACAGCTGAATCAACTGATTCATGGTGGACATTCTCCATCCCTACAAAAAACCAACCTCCATGCAGCACTCAAAGCGCAAGTCCAAGCCGAATTGATTGCGCCTCAACTGGCTCATACATTAGGAAATCACTACAATTTTTTAAGGCAAATAGAACATCTACTGCAATTTAGAGATGACAACCAAACACATTTACTGCCTACAGAGCCTCATGATATTGCTGCATTGGCGGCTTTGTTGGGGATGAATGAAGCCCAATTTGAGGCCAAATTGAGCCAATGTCGCGCAGAAGTCAGCCAAGCATTTAAAAATTCTTTTCGCATTGTCGGGATGCCAGAGCTGCAGCATTCACAAACGATGGATTCAGAACAACCGCCAAGCCCGGGCCCATTTCAGTCCCAATCAGATCATGCACAACTACATACACACTGGACACAATTACAAGAGCAATTCTTTCAATCTCAGCGTGGGCAGCGGCTTAACGAGCTTACGCGCCAACGCATCCTAGAATTGGCACGGGCCTTTAAGGTCGCGGTCTTACGCACCGAAAATCCCATAGAAACAGCGCCCCGTATTTGGAGGTTGATAGACCAAATCGCCCTGCGCAGTTCCTACCTCAGTCTTTTTAGTGTCTATCCTGAAACAGTGACTCGGTGCTGCAAAATCCTGGCCACCAGCCCATGGGCGGCCCAATACCTAACACAATACCCTGTAGTACTAAACCGTTTAACCCAATG